>Ga0214542_1000542_pt1 | contig 69252 bp, 32 predicted proteins | sample CNSS1metaG_FD_160096 | JGI IMG/M metagenome (GOLD analysis project Ga0214542, IMG submission 160096) | Root nodule microbial communities from cowpea collected in UCLA plant growth center, Los Angeles, California, USA - CNSS1 | ecosystem: Host-associated > Plants > Roots > Nodule | place: USA...
TGGTTATTGGGGTGTTGATATCGATAGGTTGTAGTCAGATAGTAAAACTTAACTCAAAATTTTCTAGATTCACTCTTTCAGGTTCAAATATGTCTATTTTTTCTAAATTCAAGAACAGCGGATATTGTTTCATCGAGGCTGCAATGGCTTTATACTAAAGTTTTCTTCGCATCCAAACAAAGAAACAAAAATTATGTCAACTTTTTGACGCGACTAATGTTGAAGAAAAACAAGAAAATTTGATATACAAACAAGCTATACTTGAATATATTTGTGTTTAATAAAATATTTACGTTCTTCTTCGTGTGTTGAAGAGAAATCGAAATCAGAAATACTATGATACACAAACATGATCTTTGAACAGCTTAAATTGTGTAATATATTTTTAAATTATTTTTATGATCATTTTAATCACAAATATAATATAAAAGTGTTAAAGATTAAATAGGTAGAGACTTAAAAGCAGAAGAGAAAAGGGATGGTACAGGAATCTGAAATTATTAATTTTCTATTAGATATTAGAGAAGGTCTTAAAAGGTCGAAAATTTGGAAGTTGTACGATTATAATTGTTTTTATTTTAATTTAATTTAAAAATAAATTTTATATATATATATATATATATATATATATATATATTTATATTTATATATGTTATTTTCATATTTATATTTTTTTTTATATTTATTTTATATAAAAATATATTTTATATATATATATATATATATATATATATATATATTTATAATGATATCTGTGACTTATCAAATCAATTATAACGATTATAATATATTCATAATAAATATAATTTTTGTATTGGTTAAAAATACAAATTTATTACATACATAAAGTATTCTTTTAAATTACTTCAACAAATTTATTATAAAAAGAATATTGTTAATCTATCCTCTATCCTGAAATAAATATTAAAAACTAAAATAATAAATTAAAATATGTTGAGGGATGAGAATAGAAGGAAATATTTTACCGAAACTAAGTTAAAATTCATATATTCTATAAGAACAAAAATTAATTATTCAAATTTTATAAAAAATAATAATAAAATTTATAAAATAAAAACATATTTAGCATTGTTTATTTATATAAGAATAATATAGATTATTCATTATCTACCAAATAAAACAATCAATTGAAATTATTACAATAAATATTCAAATCTTAATCTATTATTTGTACATATCTATTGTTCAAAAAAGTAATGTAACTACTCATATCTCATATGTATTTTTATAGGTTTTCAAATTTCCTAATAATTGAAACAAATATAGCAATGGTACATGTATGATAAATTATCTATTTTCGAGTATAATTGTAACGTCCCATTTAATTAATAAACCAAATTAAAAGGAAACTGTCACATAGATTAATATATAAACGTAGTCCTGAAGTACAATCACAACTCCGTACAGTAACCAAGGCACACCACGATACTAAATTAAAACATAGAGGAATAACGACAAAGTTTTCAAAATAAAGCTCAAAGGCCATACAGTACATGGACCATTGCCCTAAAAGAAAAGCCCAATTATCACAAGAAGTCCAACCTAGGTAGACTATGCCGCGAAATCATCTCTCCCTTGTTGACCACGAGTACCTCTCGCATCTGCTCCCATCAATTTCAATAAATTGATGATCATCGCAAAAGTAGAAGAACAACATAAAAAGAAATCAAACAAGCAAAGGGTAAGCTAGAGCCAAAAGTGGTTTTATCATGCAATCATGTATACTTTCACAGTCCAATATACATACATCATCCAAGCATGTTATGACCTTCCAATCAATACACTAAGACTCGACTCGACTCATCCGGATACATATAATCTAGTCGGATTTAGCGGATGCTTGCACTTGTGGTGGATTACCCTGCTCACCCCCGAGCCATGTGTTACAAGTGTTACAATGATTCAATCCCTCACACACAAGGTTAGCCCTTAATGAGTTTCAAGCCTCCTACTACTCTCACCACAAGAGTCAGTCCGCTCTAAGTGAGACTAACTGACTCCTTAGAGTGTCAGGATGCAACCTTACCTTGAATCCTTACCAAATTATATAGATGGGCACCACAATGGACACCCACTAACAGGGGCCGTGGAATTACGTCCCGACCACTGAAGCACTACCCTGAAATCTCACCTAGAGATTTTCAAGGAATTATGCACTGACACGGACCAATCATACTGAATCAATCAAGAAAGATTTATCATACATATACATATACATCACATACAAACTCTTTATAATTCACCTCTGTCATTTTCCCAGTAAATCCATACCCATCCATTATTCTCAAACCATGATTGTGGAATTTCATCTCATGCCAATACCATACCACTTTAATACCAACCATCTCATTTGTTTCACATGCCAAGATCATACAATCACATCAATCCAATTTGTAACCACAACTTATATCATGCATTTCATTTCCCAAGCCTCATGCATTATATAGAGTACATCATAAATCAAACATTTCATTTAGCCAAACGAAGAAAACAGCGCAACCCGCAGCAAATCTCGCTCAAGGCAGGAGCCCTCGCTTAGGCGGTGGACTCTCGCTTAGGCGAGATCGCGATAGGGGTACTGGGAGGCTTTCGCATGGCTCGCTGAGACGAGCCCTCTTTGCCTGAGCGAGACAACCCCTCGCCCAAAGGTGAGGTTCATCGCCTGGGCTAAAACAGGATCAACATGCCTAGGGCTATCACGCGTCCTCGCTTAGGCGAGCGTCTCTCGCCTGAGCGAAATAGTGCCTAACTCAAAACAAGAGTTTTCGCCTGAGCGAGAGCTTGAGTGCAACCCTGACCTATTCCTGCAAGTCTCGCCTAGGCGAGACAGGCTCGCTTAGGCGAGTGTGTCGAACCTCGCCACTGTTTCTCCCTGCCATAGACATATTTTCATACCCAAACAATAATGACAACCATTCCATACATCCACAGTAGCATACAAACTCAATCAATCATAAAACAAACGCAAAACAACAACAATCACACCCAACAAAACAGGAGGGTTCTAGCTTCCCTTACCTGGAAAGGGGCTAATATCAGACTCTGACCCTAAGCCAAAGAACTTCATGGATCCAGGAGCAAATTCACTACTGGAACAACGACACAGAAGGAAAATAGGGTTACCTTAACGGAAATCACGAAAACCAACTCAGAAAAGGTGAAGTAAGACTTAAGGACCAACTTACGTGAGATGGAGTGAACTTTCGAGCTAGTACGAACGAGTGGGAACTAAACCCTAGCAGAGCTCTGTTTTAGGGGCAAGGGAAGAACAACAGTTGTTTTATGAAAGTGATGAGTGACGAGTGTGTTAGAGCAGACTTAGGTCTGTTTTTCTTTTGGGTCAGCCCTTAGGCCCAATAGTTTGAGGCAGCCTTTAAATAAAAAGGACAGAATGAAAAGTGAGCTTTACAATAATTATACTACGCTTTATTTTCAATATGTTATAAAATATCTTCACAATATTTATAGTTAATATTTTATTATATAATAAATTATTTCTATTATACCTTTTAAAATATTATTTATAATAATTGACTGTGTAACAATCGATAATTTTGCAGGTGAATTTTCTTTTGTTTTTTACTAAATTTGGTAAGAATCGTTATATCATTTTCAAGGTAGTTGATCATATGTTCATATCTATGAGAGTTAGATTATCCATTTTCGTTTGGGTTTAATAAATACTTTTATATCTATATTTATTTTTATATAAAGATAATTATGTCATAAAGATGAAATCTGACGATGAAAACCATAATACAAGTTGTTTTTTTTTTTCTATCAATTATAATAATTAATTGATATTATCATAAAAAAATAATAACATAATTTATTTATTTTTTGTACATTTTTATGATTTAAAAAGTAATTATTTATCGCAACTACTTCATGTATATTTTTGTAGTTTTTCAGAGATATATATTTCTATTGTTTTTTCAGAATTCAAAATAATTTTTCTATTATTAAATTTTTTTGATGAGTTTTGTACTGTGCATACTTTCAAGATATTTACAAGTAATATATTAGGATATAATAATTTATTATAAGATTTTGTTATATTTTAATATATTATGAAATATTTCCAAAATATTTAGAATTATTTATTATATAATTATTGTAAGACCCTAGAAAATGACGTTTTAAAAGTGATAGTGGTTTAAAAATAGTGAGACTCGATTATTTTAATATTAAAAGATTTTAGTATAAATAGAATTGTTATAAACGAGTTTCATTATTTTAAAACACATCATCTCTCTAGAAACCACTTCTGTAGAGTTCTCTAACTTCTCTCTAGAGGTTCTATCTCTTTGGTAGTCTGATTGAAAAACCGAGACCGTAGGATTGATCCTCTCGGCGAGCTCTTCAAATTGGACCGATCAGTTTCTCCGTTCGCGTAAGTTGAGTTTCCGCTCTCTTTTTAGTCTTTTATGTTTTCTGTTGCATGCGAGCTCTCTTCCACTTGCATGCGACATTTTAATCATCAATATGAGTCTTTGTTGATCAATGATCATAATGGTAGGTCCTGATCGTTCTTATGATGTTTCTATGTGTAGATAAAGCATCCAGTGGAATTAGATGTGTTTTGGTGTTCTTTGAGCGGTTTGGGTCTGTAGAGTCGCTTTGTCAGGTAAGGGAAGCCGATAATTGACTTTATTTAGAGTGTTCAATGAATAAAATTGTGTGTAGTTAGAATTGACTGCTTGATTTGCTGTGAATTGTGAACTAGTTGATGCTTTATATAAGTGGAATTGTGAATGCATTGTATGAGTTGAGGTTGAATTGGAAAATGAACACTTGAATCATGGCTCTAATTGGTATCATCTCACTTTGCTTAAAAACCATTTTGAAAACTATACAACACTACCATGGAGGTGCCAATTTGGGTCATGAAATTAAGTGAAACATCTCCCAACGAAAACCAGAATATATGCTGTTTTCTGGTGCAAGGCTGAGCCTCAGAATTCAAGGCTGAGCCTTGAAAAATGCGAGAGGATCAACGCTCAGCGCCATCCCAGCGGTGCCTAGCGTTGAAAAATGCGAGAAGAATGAGGTTGAGCGCCAGCCGAGAGGTGGCCCAGCGTTGGGACCCCTGCAGGTTTGGAACGAAATTTTAATGCTGAGGCTGAGCGTTGGAATCTGAGGCTGAGCGCTGGCTGCCGGATTTCATGTGTTTGCTGTTTTGATGTGTTTCATTACATTAACCGATTTGCAATGGATTATTTTGACTGTCTTGGTATGCTTTGAGTGAGATTGGGTGAATATGGATCGGTTGTATGTGAATTATGGAGGAATTTCATGGAGAAATTCTAAATGTGGATGAGGTAGGGTATGCAAAGACATAAGGACTCAATTTTGGTTGGTATCCTGACCCTCCAATAACCACTAAGGCTCATATAGAGTATAATGGGTTATGTCGTGAGGAGTAGCAGGAGGTCTTAGCCACTGGACTCGATCAAGTCTTTGGCGTGAAGGAGACTTACCTGGTGTGATGATTGGGTGATAACCCCTTGAGGCCAAACTCTGTAGAGTTTGGGAATCATACACGGTGCAGGCCACCAAGAGGTCCGATGTTAATTGCATATATCCGGATAATTGAGTCTAGAGTTGAATGACGTGTGAGTATTGGAATGTTCCTATGTGAATTTGTGATAATTGATTGTTATTATGCTCTTTCTCTAGTGTAACCTTCTTTAAATTATTATTAGCTTACCCTTGCTTTCTGTGTTTCAGTCTCGTGTTGTATGTTTTCCTTTTGACGATGATCACCTTTTCGGTGGGAGCATATGTGGTTGCAGTGTCAAGGGCACTTCTGGAGGATGAGGATCCATTGTTTTAGGTTGTGGAGGAGCTTTCCCGTGGGAGCTTTAGCAGGGGTCAGTTTAAGCATAGACTTTACTAGTTTAGTTTAAGTGTATAATTGATATATTTTTATAGTCATATCTTTTGTAAGACTATATTAATATACTGTGTATACTGGATTATCTGGTTTGGAACTATGATGAAACTTCCTATTTTTATTAGTTTCAACACTAGTGCAGAAATTCATTTTTACCTTGCCTTATATGCCTCGGTTGTCCAAGAATCGAAGCATATAATGACGCGGTGGCATTTTTGCAATTTCAGACAACTTTTATGCCTCGGTTCAGCTTAACCCGAAGCAAAAGAGGCTCATATGCTTCGGTTCGCCAAAAACCGGTGCCAAAGGAGGCTTATATGCTTCGGTTACACAGACCCGAAGCCAAAAACCCACTAGTCGTTACCTCTTTGGCCTCGGGTGGGTCTGAACTGGTGCCAAATAGGGCTATATGCCTCGGTTCAATTAATAACCGAGGCCATATGGTTTAATTAGGGCACCAAATTTGCGAGCCCCATTTCTCTTCTTCTTCCCCGCGCCCCTCTCTGTAACAACACTTTTTCTCTTCTCCCTCCGACATGGCTGTTCTAGGCGCAATGGTAATGTCGTTGACGTTCCAAATGCAGCAATGGTGGCTCTGGTGGCGCGAATTCGCTGCTACTCCGATCTGTTCGAAGGTAGTGGTGGCGTTGCGTTGTTGCAGTGGTGGTTCGCTGCCTTCGTTTGCGGTGGCGCTGCTATCTGCATCTGGTGCATCTTTCACGGTGGCGTGATGATGGTGGTCCGCATCTGGATGTGCGTTCGCATTTCGCGCAGGTTGTGGATCTGTGTTTTTGTTGGCTGCAGGTTGTGGATCTGTGTTTCTGTTGGCTGCAGGTTTTTGCGCAGTGGTGCGTTGCGGAGAAGAAGACGAAACTGTGGTGCGGTGCGTTGCTTCCGACAAGGGTGGCGGCTGCCATGGTGATGGAAAGAGATGATGAAAATTAGGATTGCTCGAGCATGGTGCAGATGCGTGGAAGAAGATGGTGGTGGCTGCTGCGTTTCGCCGACGAGGATGATTGGCTTCGGTTCTATTTTGACCCGAGGCAGAAATGAAACTCTATGGCTTCGGGTAACAACCGAGGCCAAAATGGGTGCCTTTTGGTCTCACCCCAATTTGCCTCGGTTCTAGACCCGAGACAAAATGAGAAAAATAACCGGGACAAAAAGCCTTTACTGCAGTAGTGCAAGCTGCTAAAATTGGGATGTTACAATTATTGATTACCATATTATATTGTATCTTCAAAATATTATATATAATAATTAATTATATGATACCTTAAAGATTATAGTACTCATCATAGGTGTACTCAATCATTATACAATACTTTTTATATTCCTTACTCTTTGACTTGATTTAAACTTTAACTAGATTTTTCTTCGTTTTATTCCATTCTCTCTTTCTACTATCTAAGTAAATGGATTTGTTAATTTGTGATTTTATGGATGATTTGTGGCATCTTAATTCGAAAATTGATAGAATAATTAGGTAAGAAAAAATTAGGAAGTTTTACGTTTATAATTTTCCTTATTTTAATTTAATTTATAAATAAATCTTATAATAAAGTTTGTGACTTACAAAATTAATTATAACAATCATAATAAAGTTTCAATGAATATCGTTTGTATTATTGAAGTATTCAAATTATTTAAATATATAAATAAAGTATTTTTGAAATTATTTTCTTAAAAGAAATATTGTTAATAAATATTAGAAACTGAAATAGTAATTTAGAATATTTTGAGGGATGAAATTAGAAGAAAAATATTTACCAAAACGAATCTAAAATTCATACGTTTTATATAAACTTATATAAATTAAAATCAATTATTTAAACTTTATAAGAATAAAATTAATAATAATATTGGTAAACTAAAAACATATCTATCAAATAAAATAATTGATTGATATAGTACTATAAAAGAAAATTTATAATTTACTTTTTTCACATTTTTATTGTTTAAAAAAATATCGAACTAGCACAACTACTCTATATATATTTCTATAGTTTTTTTTTTTTAAATTACGAAGTATTTATTTGTAATTTATTAGTTTTTGATAGATTTTTTATGTTATACATACATTTAGAATATTATAAAAATTTCCAGGACTTTTACAAATAATATCTTATTATATAATAACATTTTATTACATTTTATTATATTCTCTATCCAAGATATTCATGCTATGAAATATATCCAAGATATTTATAGTTAATATTTTATGATTCAATAACTTTATTATCATATTTTATTATTTTTAAATAACTGAATCTGTTTATTCGTAACCTAAAAATATGATGGTATTATTATATTATAGTAGATAAAGAATGATAATTTAGAAAACTTATAAATACAGGTACTCACAGGAATAATTAGTTCAACACTTGGTATTGGATACTCAATCACACTTGGTAACCACCACTCCATAAACCATAATGGCAAATGAGAGGGACAACGCGAGGGAGTATAAACGGTGGCGCAGGGACTGGGAAGATATGCAGGAGGAGTTGGAGGAGCAGGCGGAGATGCGGGAGCAGGCGGAGATGCGGGCACAGGCGGAGATGTGGGCGCGGGAGCGTGCGGAGATGCGGGCACGTGCGGAGATGGAGGCGCGGGAGCGTGCGGAGATGCGGGCGCGGAAGTGTGGGCAATGCGCAGTTGAGCATGCGGAGATGCGTCGTGCGTTTGAGCGTACGGCGAAGCGTGCGGCGAAGCGTGCGGTTGAGCGTGCGGCGATACGCCCGGGGGAGCCACTAAATTATTGCAAGGGGGAGCGACTAGAATTTGGCTCGGGAGAGCGACTAAAATCTTGCCCGGGTGAGCGACTAGATTTTAGCGCGGAGGAGCGACTAGCGGGGAGTGACTAGATTTTTACGATTAGACTATCATTTTAAAGTTTTTTTTTTGAATATTTGGACTTTATTATTTAATAAAATTTATTTGCTTATTAGATTTTTCTGAAAGATTATATTAGAAAACATTTATATTTACAAATATATCATCAAGTCTATTGCTCTTATGTCTTTGATTTCATTTAAAATTTTAGTTTATATGTGAAGTTGATTAATGTTGCAATAGATTAGTACTTTTTGCCTTATGTCAAACTTTTTAAGATTCGTAACAAAAATATTGAAATTCTCATTTTTACATTCCAATGATCAAATAAATTAATAATCATAAGGAATTAAATTTCTGTCAAATCATTTACATACAAAACTATGGGTAAGAATACCTTGAAAACACATCATCAATTATGATAAAAGATAAACGATTTTTTTAATGTTGTATTAAATTATTTTATGTTTATATATGTTTATATCATTTTGTAAAATTTTGATTTAAAAACTATTTTTGTAAATTCTTTTATTTGTGCACAATCTTAGTGCCTTTTCTACCTTGTTACATATGAATGGTGGCTGAGTTTTCTTTTATTTCTATGGTTTTGATTTTGCAAATAAGAATAGAGAAGTATTTTAACACACTGTCATTGTATCGTGACTCCTTTTTCTTTTTTGTCAATGACTAAGTGTTTGAAAACAATATTGGGCTGTGACTAGTTTAAGATCGGAAGAGCCATTGAAGGAAATCAAGGTTTTTCCAATGCATCTTTTTCATTCATAAGGTTTTTTTTTTTTTTTTTTTCATTCATTGAAGGGAATAACCTTAGTTTCTTTGTTTCTCATCCGGAATGACTTAACGTGTGATAAAAAATAAAAAATAAAAACTTAAAGAACTTTTACTTTAAAACTCCTCTAATTTTAACATTGACTTTTTTGTGCGTAAGTGTTTTCTTGGGTAATTTTCTTTTCCCTTTCAAAATTCCAATTGTTCGTATTTCGTCTCTAGAATGCTAGTATTTTTTTTTTCTCTCTTCAAACTTATAAATATGTCATTGTTATTTATGGAGAAAATATTATTAAATTACAAATATTAGATTTTTCTGCCGTTAAAATTTATATCGATCCTCCAAAATTATAAGAGTGGTCTGCCATTTGCTAATAGAGGCTCGATAATGTAAAGTAAATAATTAATTAAACACTACAAATCATTAACCTACTTCAATTAGCAGAAAAAAACATGAATATTTGTAATTTATTATCTTAAAAGTCTCTCGTAGATTTTAATTGCATAGACGACGATGACACATAATTTGAGAGATCTAAAAATGAACGCTTGTAATTTTATGAGGATGAAAAATATATTTATTCCTTTTCTTTTTCATTATAATGTGCTTACTTTTAGAAAAGAAAAAAACATATTAAAAGAAGAGTTCAGAAAAATAAGAAATAGGATTTTGTTTGAAATCCGACATGTGGACTTCTATAACTAGTGAGAGTTATATTGTTTTGACAACATATTATGTTGACACAAATTGGAAATTGTGTAGTAAAATTTTGAACTTTTGTCACTTCCCTCCACCTCACACTGGTTTTGAGTTGTCAAAGAAAATAAATGGATTTTTGCGTGATTGGGGAATTGAGAAAATGATATTTTCTTTGACTTTTGATAATGCGTATACTAATGATGTTTTGATAAAAACTTTAAAAAGTGAGCTTCTTTTGCAAAATGATTTGGTTTGTGATGGTGATTTTTTGCATGTACGTTGTTGTGCACACATTGTAAACTTAATTGTGCAAGAAGGATTGAAAGCTCTTGATGATTCTTTAGATGATATAAGGGAGAGCAAAAAGTATGTTAGGGAATTCTGAAATAGGATGATGAAATTTAAACAATGCATTGAAAAAATAGGAGACATTGATGCCAAGACAACTTTGTGTATTGATGTTCCTACAAGGTGGAACTCTACATATTTAATGCTTCAAAGTGTCCTTAAATATCAACGTGTGTTTGTAAGTGTGCACTTAGTTAATGAGGATTATTGTCTGTCTGAGGAGAAATGGAAAAGAGTTAAAAAAATCCGTGTTTTCTTGTTACCCTTTTATGAGATTACAAATTTGATTCCGGCCTCAAGTTATCCTACATCAAACTCCTAAAGCGTAAGCATAGTGATTTGTCAACAACAAAGTCATCCTCAATTGATTCAATCAAGTCAAACGCTTTTCATGTAAGTCATATAATCATATTAGTTTGTACTAATTTAATCACTATTAATTAACATATAAATTAAATTCTGATTTCGGTTTTTATGTTAGGAATTAACACAACGCAAGCTTCAGGCTTCTACTCATATGCGAAAGAACCAACTTGACATATTCTTATATGAGCCAACATTGGCAATTCCATTTACTGAACCTATGGATGCTCTTGAATGGTGGAAGAGTAATGGTTAATGTTTCTCAAATTTTTCAATCATGGCTCGAGACTTGCTAAATATCCCAATTACCACAATTGCATCTGAATATGCTTTCAGCATTGGTTCAAGGATTTTGAATAAGTATAGAAGTCGTCGAAGAAAGGTCCGAGGTGCGATTTCTGTGACATTGAAAGTTTTGATTTTTTTTTTCTTCTTTCTGCTTTCTGCATTTGTTAGTGTGTTTTTTCTTGTATTAAAATTTCTGAGGTGTTCATGCATTTCATTGAAGGAACATAGGTCATTGCTTTCGTAAGTTGGAATTTTAGAGCAAATTAGGGTTTTTGGAGAAAAAAAAGGGCAGAAGCGTTGTTTTGTTGAATCTGTGGAGCAAAGAGTGTCTTCCGTGTTCTGTGGTGACTTCCTTACCACTCTTTGAAATTTTTGACATTTTTAATTGTGCTACCACTTCACAATTGACATTGGAAATTTTACACTTTTTAACATACACCTTATATAAATATAAATATAAGTAGAGAATGATGTAATTGAAAATAATGAAACCTTATACATTATCCGAAAAAACATATAACAATTTATATACACATACAATGACATACCTTGAAAACTCTTGACAATGATAAACTGTATACTTATAACCACATTCTTAACTTATCCATATGCAAGAAAGACGCTCTCTTCTCCGCTTATAACAACACTTTGATTTTCAAATTAGATCTTTTATACACAATGCATATTTGATATTATGAGTGTATCTTGGTTCTTACTTTAGATATATATAATATCTAAATTACAACTTCTCTTTAATTACAACTTCGGTTTTCTTTTATTTTTCTTAGAAGTGAGATGCAAATTGTGCAGATTCTCTTGACATTTACGTATAGCTCAACTGGTTTAATGTAAAGATAAAAGAAAAAGAAAAACACAAAAAAAAAGTTAAAAGCTTGAGTAATTATTAACTTAATTAGTCTTTGTCATCAATTTAATCCCTATTAAAGTCCAAGTTACGAATCAGTGAGAACAAAATTTTTACGAATTAGCGATAACAAAATTGTTACAAATTAGTTACGAACTAATGAGAACAAAATAAAGAATTAAAAAGATATTAATTATGAAATAGCAAAAGATTATATCTCTAATTAGCTACCTGCTCGATTTATGCAGAAAACATTCTCTATCAATTTGATAATTAACCTATCACAAAACTTGTTAATAATGAAAGATTAGGTACGAAATAGTTAGGAATTTTTCCGTAACTAATATACAACCTTTTTGTAGTACGGTGACAACATTTCCTTGAACTAGACTTCTTCTAAGACCTTCATTCTTCTAGAAGGTGGTAACTTCAAAAGGGAAGGTGCCACTAGTAATTCTACAAAACCTAAGACACAAGCATGATTCTGTAATTTATTTAAGACAACAACTAAACAAACTAGAAAAAAAGTTGAAAAAACCACTTCAAATAGTACTTATTTTCCTTAAGCAGTTTCATTTTGGAATGGGTGAGACTCATAAAATTTCCTTTGTTCTGTTTTCATATTTGTTTTTTTGTTTGACAATTTCTAGATGCATGTTCTTTTTGATAAATGATCGTTGAGGCACATATCTATTTGAATATGATATCCTTCAAATTTTGCTCTTCAATTAAGATTCCTGATTCAATCTTCAGCATCATTCTTGACCATTCGTTCTTTGTAAATCTTCAATCCAATTCTTGAATATTCATTCTTTGCAAATATAATTACGGAATGTCGGTTCTTGCAAATCTTCAACATAAGTCTTGAATATTCATTCTTTGCAAATCTTCAATATCAAGATATTTCCTTTTGAGTCTCTTCTCGTATCCAGATGTTTCTTGAAACGTTCATATTTTCTTGAAGCAATTTCTTCTGATAAGTTTTCATATTGCAAACGGTTTGTCTAGTTTTGACTTTTGAGTCTTCTGGTCAGTTCATACATTAGTCATCTGATGAAACACTACATTTTTGTTTCATCTAAAGACTATCTCTTTCGAAAGGTCTCGAGTGTAGCAAATTGCTTTGAATAATTGAGATTTAGTTGAAGATTCTTTTATCTTGGATGAAAGTAATTCAATAGTAATTTGTTGTGTTTGTTATCTAATGTGAGAATGTGTGATTTCCGTTTTGATTATTTATACAATGTTAGTCACCATCTCTTAAAATTTCTCATTTTAACTTTTTCTCATCCTGTTACTGAGGATATACTGGTTTCTGAGAAATTGGAGGATATCCTGCATGTCTGAATTATAGAAATGGCAATCATAATGCTAATACGAATCTTGTGGGTGAATTGAAAAACCAAAGCAACAAGACTATCACAAACACTTCCCTATCATCTGCTGGAATTTCCTTTTGATGCTGAAAATCAGCCTTAACTGTTCCATAATATATGTGCAACTATTTATGACATGATACTTATTATAATGCTAATCATTGTTGGTGTATGGATATTAGAATACAATAATGGCCCATATAGTTGTTGTGGCTAAAAGATGCAGTGTCAGAAGATTGTCTCATACTGGGTGTAATTAAGAATATATCTTGGTCATCCATTGATGCATTGTAATTGTAAATTCAAAACAAAATTTTACACTCAAATCATGCACTCGTTCAGCTCTAACATAAAAAAGCTTGTATTTTGGCTAGAAAGCGACTAAACAGAGAGAAAACATTGTACGAACTGATACAAGGTAAACCTGTTCACAATTTTTATGGCTAGAAATCACCCGGTAATGTCTCTCTTCTTAGCAGCTAAAAGGTAAACTCGTGATTTAGCAAGTAATCTTCTAACCTTCAAAACTATGGTCACATAAATCACATCTTTCAAGTGGTCAAGAAAACCAAAATAAGCATGCCTCCAAGTTCTGTTGAAGAAAATAACACTGCAAAACCCCCAAAATCCTGCGGCAAATCCAACTCCCATTCCCATATAAAACTCTGATGTTCCAAGGAAATTTCCATCACCATGTTTAACAGAAGCATTCTCTGAAATCCCTTCTTTTCTTGTGCAATTATTTGTTATGGGAGGACCACAGAGCTCAGGATTTCCTGTGTAGCTAAGTGTTTCAAAGCTCTGAAGTTGGGTGCTTGTGGGAATTCTGCCAGATAAGTTGTTGTATGACAGATTCAGAAAACTGAGGAAGGACAAATCAGACAAGCTTTGAGGGATTTCACCTGAAATGTGGTTTAATGAGAGATCAAGGGATTCTAACAATTTCATTTTTCCCATGTCTTTTGGTATCTCTCCAGACAGAATGTTTCTAGATAAGTTCAAAAACCTCAAAGCAGATAGCTTTGAAATTTCAGGTGGAATTGCCCCAGAAAGCTTATTACTTGAAAGGTCAATCATTCTCACCAGTATGAGGTTGTCTCTGTACTCTAACTCATCTCCTTTGGGAACTAACTCAAGACTTTCTTTGTAGTTGTTATAACTGAAGTCAGAGCCATAAGAATAACTCAAAGGGTTGGCAAAAAAGTCATCTTCACCAGCCATTGTCTTCATCTGATCCAAACAATTTGGAATGGATCCTGAGAGGCTATTATTGGCAAGATCCAGCACTATAAGGGAAGAAAGTTGGCACATCTTTTGAGTAATGCTGCCTCTGAAGTTATTGGATCTCAGACGAAGAACTATTAGATATTGCATTTCCCACATCCATGTTGGTATTGTGTCAGAAAGTTGGTTATTACCCATGTCAATAAACTTCATTGTAGAGCAATTTTGCAGGGATGAAGGTATATATTCTGAAAGAACGTTGTCATTTAGCAACAAAGACTCAAGTTGAGACAGATACCCAATGGAGTTTGGAATTTCACCAGATAAATGGTTAGAACCCAAGTTCAAGTGCACCAAGGCTTGCCAATGAACCCAACACTGACCAAGATCACCAAATAAGTCATTATTTGAAACATCCAGCACACTTAACTTGTTAGTAGCATTTGTCTTTCCACATAATAAGGGAGAAACTGTTCCAGAAATTGAGTTATTGGCAATATTCAGCACTTCAACATTTGCAGACACACTTGGCAATGCACCCTTGAACAAATTAGAACTCAGGTTTATGACACTGGAATTCAAAAAGATGTTCGATATATCTCCTCTTAAGAGGTTGCTTGAGAGATCAAGGAATTCAAGTTGCAGACTCCAATTCCAAAACCAACTTGGAACCAAATCTGAAATACCTGCCTTAGACATTGTCAACACCTTAACAAAACTCTGGTTTTTCAGCCATTCTGGAAACTTGGGCCCTATTCCAAAGGAGCTGAGTAAGACATATTCAAGCTGAAAAGGAGGAAACCATCTAGAGTTCACACTGAGGAACAAGTTTGTTGAAGATAAACGTAGTTCCTTTAATCTCAGAAGTTTTACAAAATGTATCTCCTCTATTGATCCTTCTAACAAATTTGATGAAAGGTCTAATGTCACTAAATTTGAGAGGGTTCCAAGAGTTACAGGCATATCACCAGTCAGAGAATTAGCTCCAAGGTTTAATATCTGCAGCTTTTTGAGGAGCCCAAAACTCTTAGGAATGGTCCCATTCAGTTTGTTGTGAGCCAGGTTCAAAGTCCTCAACGATGATAAGTTTGCAAATGATGAGGGAAGTGGACAAATAAAGGTATTATTACTGAGATCAAGAACTTCAAGATGCTTGAGCTGACTTAATGAATTAGGAAGTGCTCCACTGAGTTGGTTACCATGCAGGTCTAGAATTTTGATGTTCTGAAGGCTTGACAATATTTGTGGGATTTCTCCATGCAAAAGGTTACTGTGTAAATCAAGTTGGACAAGAGTTGTGGTGAGATTGGATAGCCATGAAGGGATTTCTTGATTGAGATTATTATTTGAAAGATCAAGGACTTGGAGATATGTGAAGTTGGTTTTCCCTTTTGGTGGTACCAAGTTATCAATTTGACAGTTCTCCAAGTGTAGTTCTGAAAGAGAAGGAAGTGCACTCAGTACTTGAAGCCAATCAGATTCTTTTTGAAGGTCTACATAACTCAAATCAAGGTATTCCAAGGAAGAAAGGTTTGATATCCAATTAAGGTTATCTATCTGAAGAGCATAATTGTAGCCAAGATTAAGGTGCTGCAGTTTTGATAGATTTCCTAGTTGGTGAGGGATTAGTCCCATGAACCCACTTAAGCTAAGGTCCAAGTATCTCAGACTCTCCATTGAGCCTAGGAAGCTTGGTATTGGAGTAAGAACAAAATAATTTGAACTCAAGTCCAAACGAGTCAGAGATTTTAGTTCAAGCAGGGAAGGACTAATCTCACCACTCAATTCCCTATAGGGAGATCCCACAGATGTGTTAAGATTGAGTTCCATGACTTGACCAGTGATGTTGTTGCAGCGAACCCCTGGCCATGAACAGCAATCTTCTTCATCAGACCATGATGAAAGCCTCTTTGAAGGGTCTTGTAGTCCATTCTTGAAACTGAGGAGTGCATCCTTTTCTTTCTCACTGCAACTCATATTGAGTCCTGCTACTATGATTGCTCTGAAGTGGAGTGTTGTCAATACAATCAAGAGAAGAACTTGAGTTGCATATGACACTGCCATGAGGAAGTAGTAACTGAATCCACAGTTTTCTGGTGATTGAGATTAGTACTAGAGGCTATATATCATATAATGGTTTGCAAGTGAAATTTTGTACCACTAATGGTTGTTGCAAACTTGTGTAGTGATGTATATGTCTAGAATATGAGTCATTTAAGATTAAAAAATCTCTAACAGGACACCCATCACTATGCACTAGTTTATTCTGTACAAAATTTAGAAAAAGTTCTGTAAGTGCTTCTGGTGCTGATATTCAATCAAAATTGAAGTTTATTTTGATAATTTGTGGATTATCGAAGTAAAACTTTTAACTTTTACTATTCCAAAATTATTTAAGTGTTTTCCCTTGAATTCTTTGGCAACCATGGATTATGTACCAGTTTAAACAAAACCATAGGACTACGTGTAAAATCCTTGCATGTAACTTGTAAGAAATGCTATTAAGACAATGATTAAGACAACAGTGGAAACCACCGTAAATTATAGTTTTCAAACTTCACATCAGTGCTCATGTCAATGTTTTATGTCCTGCTTTCGTAACTTTGAATTCTACGTCAAAGAACTCGGTCTTCAACTTTTGTCCTTTTATTATATGGTGGAAAGAAATCGAATTTCAAGGTACAACATTGGATATATATGATATTAGAAGAACCGTTTGGTTTGGTGTAAGAAAATCTCACATAATTCCAAAAGATGCGGTAGAAATTGACTTAGTGGTGCATAAACAATGGGTGCCACAAAAACTCATGTACCAACCCATTACTGCAAGTAGCATAAGTATTTTATCAAGGGAATTCTTGCTTTCACAATTTTCAACTTATAATGCTTCTTAACTCGAGTGCTATCCATTTTGGCGAACTTATTTTTATTTCCAGTTATGGATTTCATGATTTTGTCAACAAAAAACTGCAACTCACCTTTTGGTGAGTAGTGTGAAAGTTATGCAGACAAATAATGTGCAAGCTCCACTTGTCCATTAACTGCAAGTTGCTAGCACATTTTAGTCGATAAAGTAATGACAATATTCCCAGTACTACAACTTAATCAACAATATTTTATTGTGGTTTTAGGTGACTTGTAAAAAGATACCAGTGATTTATATAAATAAATTAAACATAGGTTATAACTTTAAAATATCAAATTATAATTTAATGGCCATATAACTTCAATGATATTTAAAAAAAAATATAGTTCTATAACAATTACATAAAATCTGTGATTGGATGATAATATATAAGTATATTTTAATTAAAAGTTTTAATATATACCTAGTGTGGTTTATTTTTCAAACTACCATAATAATATATTTAGGAAAAAACATTGATACGATGGACTAGGTCATAATGGGTGTGGTGTGGGGACAAACATGGAAAGTTGGTGAGGAATTTTTGAATGTTTAGGCATGTTTTTCCTTTATTCATATTAGAAGAACAAATGTCTTCAAGATATCAGAAGCACGTTGCTCTCTCTCAGCCAGTAACTAGCAACCCAATATCAAAGTCACCATATTTTCAACACTTTTCTTTTAGAAACACAAAAAGCTACTTTAAACTAATTTTCACTTTTAACTGCAATATGTTACTTTATTTTTACTGATTCTTCTATAAAGACAAAAGCAAAAAAGAATATTTTCACCAAAGAAATAGTTCAAATGCTTGTTTAAACATAGACTGTTCAACACAACCATTGTCTAATCATTCAACTTTCACTTGCTAAGTTTAACACTTTTTTTTTTCTACCACGTAGGTATCAAATATACATATATTTTGTTGGGTTAAATAGGTCTTCGGTACTGAATTTTAATGTAAAATTAGAATTTGTTTTTTTCTAAAATTTTGATATATTTTAATTTTTAAACTTTAAAAATAATATATTTAATCATTTCAATTTAATTATGTTAATTTTATGTGTCAATTTTCAACAAAGGTTAAAGTGGAAACGTTTAAGGTATAAACACTCAAATGTTATTTGACATATTAAAATGTATCAGAATTTTAGAAACGAATTTCAATTTCGGATGAAAGTTGAGCTACTAAAAAAGTACTTAACCCTGTTTTTTTCATTTTCCATGGTTATTCTTTTTCATATTTGATGACAGCATTTTTTAATTGGTACTTCCCTCATTAGCAAAGTGAACACTTCAGAGATTCTGTCAGAAACAGATAACAAGGACGAAGTATAAAATGAAAAGCTTCAACTCTTGGTGTTGGAAAGATTTACTTTGGAAGATAAAAAAATAATATGTTAAAAACTGGAGTCTGATTATAGTCCAAAAAGGCCTAATTACAGAAGAAAATAAAATAAGCTGGTAGTGGACAACTTGCTCATACAATATTCGAAATGATTCAAATCCTAGTCTACGAGCTGGTCTGCTTCAGTGAGTTCACATTGCAACCATAGAATTTTTCTTCTTCCCAATTTCCATATTACACTACAAAAACGTCTGATAAATTCAACCATGAACAAGACATTTCATATGTAGCACTACACCTTAACAATTTCTACCTATAATATAACCCTGTCGTGTATATTAATCATAAATCTTTTTCCATACCCTATAACTATAAGTCTATATAATCTATCTCCACTTTACTCATTCATTCATCAGCATTGAAAGAAATGTATTTCAGAGCTGCGTCACCACACATGCTGCTAGTGTTAGCAATAACAATGGTGGTGGTTATGCATGCAATGGGTGACTCGGCCCAAGAGAAACAGAAATGTGCGGAATCTCTGACAGGGGTTGCAACGTGTCTGCCATATTTGGGTGGTGAGGCAAAAGCACCAACTGCAGATTGTTGCAGTGGTCTCACACAAGCCATGAAGAGCAACAAGAAGTGTATCTGCGTTATTCTCAAAGACAGGGATGATCCTGACCTTGGTTTGAAGATTAACATTACAATTGCTGTTGGTCTTCCTTCTCTTTGCAAAACACCTGATAATCTCTCACAGTGTCCTGGTATGTCCAAATCAAGCTTTTCTTTTCCTTAAAGAACACAACATTACAGTGTCTTGTTCCATTTTTCTTTTCCTTAAATCTGTCTAATTTTTTTGTCTGTGAAGCTAATGTTTCTGACTTTTTCAACTCCGAAAGTTAAAGATATTTGAGGTTTGATTTATCTCAAAAAGTTCTTGTTGGAATTATTTGAGCAGCACTTCTGCACTTGGATCCTAAATCACCTGAAGCTCAAGCTTTTAATCAAAAGGGTCAGAACAACAATGGTGACTCTGCTAGTCCTTCTCCGAGTCCTTCTGGTAGTTATCCTTTCAAAGAAATATTCGTTTTTGGATTTTATTTTTTACTTTGAGATTTGGATTTAATGGTGTAGTATTAATTAAAATTTGCATTTATTTATAATGTGTTCTTTTGTTGTTCAGCTAGAGCTAGTTCTGAAAATGGTAGAAACCAGGGGATAGATGAAACTGTCACAGGAAAGAATGGTGCATCTTATAAAAGAAAGAGATTGTTAGAAAGATTTGTTGCAGCTGCAGTTGCAGGGCTTGTAATTTTGCTTTTTTGAGCTTAGTTCAGATGCTACCAAATATAGTTTCAGTGATAAATAAATGAGATTAATTTGGCTTATGATTTGATATAATGGAAATTGTGGATGAGAATGATTTTGATTCCGCCAATCAAATAATATTCTCTACTTTTACGTGATTACTAACGTAAAGAAAGTATGATATATGTGTCTGTGAAAAGATTGAAGATTGTTAAATTTTAAGCAGAGTTTGATCAGATTTACTATGGACTATAGAAGAAATTAAGATGTTCATACTAAGGAATAAAAGAATTGGGCATTGAACTAAATTTAGAGAAATTATTTTATGTTGATATAATAATAAAGATAGATTGAGTAATGAGATTACCTTATGGAGAATGAAAATAATTATTATTCTCTCAATATTTTATTGCTTTTGCAACTGCTACATTTATCTGCCATAAAATTAACAAACTTGACTATGAAATATAATTCTATGATAGTTGACTCGAGAAAAGGATTCTTACTTCGTCAACTCTAAAGTTTACAGAGTCTCTCCTTTGACCCTTTTTAACATTTTGTTTACTCTCTCACTTACTTCCTTTTCCCTTTTCTATTTCTTTCTTTTTCTTGAGTTTTTTTTTTTTTTCCAGCAAAAGAGGGTTTATGCTACATTCTTTTGGTGATAATATTTTTTCCTTTGTCTACCATTTTCAGCATTGTGATATTTCGACTTTAAATACCCTTATTCTTCGCATATTTCTTTTATGGTTCACATCTTTAGAAAAAGATTAAAAAAAATATTTGTTATCAACTTTGAAAATTTTAAACCCCTGCCCTTACTTTCAAAACATTACTTTCATATTTTTTAACACTTGAAAGACAAGTAAGATAACAGCCGCACAATTTGAGAAATTTAGAGGACTTAAAATTTAATTAAACATAAATTTCAATATTATCATCATTATTGACCTATATATCATGTTGATGCATTCTCATTTAAAAAAAATAATAATTTCCTTAGTTTGAAAAATATACCAAGTATTTTGGTTTAAATCTAAAACTCATAATGAAAATATAAGGTTAGTTTACAGATAAAAGGTAGAATAGAGAAAGGGATAAATCATAGATACGAAGAAAAGTTACATATTAACCATTAAACATTTATAAGAAAAAAAAAATCTAAAATTCATATTTTTATCTAGTATGGTATGGATCATCTAAAGTCTAATACAGCATATATATAATCTTGATTCTACTTGTATCCTTCCAAGATAACTCTATATGTGTGTATGAAGGGGAAATATTGTAAGAGTGGATATGTTGAGTTGAACATGGGAAAAACATTCACTAAGATGTTATGTTTTGATTCTGCCAGTAACTTCTCTCCCATGATTCAACTCGTTCAATTGAATTTTTCTTTCTCTGTAATTGTGCGTACAAAGATGGAGGATCAAAAGGTGCAGGCATGGTGCAAGGGTCGGTGTCTGCAGGACCCTTCACCAATGATTCCATCATAAATTTCTTTTCCGATCCTTCTGCTCCACAAACCATTGACTCCACACACAGTTCAGTAGCATTTCCACTAATGGAGGGTTTGTAAGTAAACAGTTTAGCATATGCATTCAGAAGATGAAACATGTAATCATACACAAAATCCATCTTCAACTCTTCTTGAATGAATTCACTTGCTGCCTTTCCAATTTGATGTGCCTGATGTATTTCACAGATAACAATGGCTAAACATTTAGAAGTTGTTCAAATATTTGACTTTCTCTTACGTCACAGATTTCACTAAAATGGACAAGAAAAGTAAAAATTAAAGTTGTCAAGAGTTCTAACGATTTCAATACTGAAGAAGTGAGGTATTCAGAAATTATGACGATAATCGTGATGATTTCACTTCACTTTTTGGAGAGTCGTTATAACTAGTAAAAAGAAAAAGCCAGATATTCAAAGGTAAAATATTTCATGATTGATCTTAGATTCTGCAGAAAAAGTTTGAAAATTACCCTTGGCTTGTGACTGTTCCCCCAATCTACAGCAAACTTAATGGACCTGCACTTGTCATCTTCCTTAATGGGCCAATAGTGGTGCCCTGGAATGAGTCCTCTGGTGAAAAAATCGTAGTAATGTGGTTTCACAAGTAGAGTGGTGGAGTCACATGCCAGGATATATTTTTCACTCACTGACCAAGCAGAACCTTCAATGTACACCTTATATCTGCACAAATCATGAAGGAATTGAAACATGTCCAACAACAAAAATGTACTGTTACTGATAAACTGAACATGTCCAATGACAAAATTGTAATGTTACACAAAATAATAACTAAAAACTTGTCTCTTCCATGTTATACCTATGAGTGCATTGGTTTGCCAAGTCTGATTTCTTAAACCCTTCTTCTGTTTCTCGTTTCCAATCCTGGATTCAAATTTTCATTGGTCAAGAAGGACAAGAGAATAAGAAGAATAAATATATAACACTACACAAAATTATTTATCTTTTTTCTATCAAATATAATCAAGGCTTAATAATCATTTTGATTTCAGTTAGTATAATTAAAGAAAACTAAGAAGAATGGTTTTTTCTTATATGAATGGATTCCCAGAGAAAAAGTGGAGTCGTCATAATCATGACGACTTCAATATCGATAAATGAGTCGTTAGAAATCATGACGACGACTTCACTTTTTCTTACTGAAGTTGAAGTTGTTAAGATTTCTAGTGATTTATTAACAAATCTGCTCCACTCATAAAAAAACCCAGAAGAATGATAGTAATACCTGAGCATATAAACGAGCATTCCAATCACGATTCTCAGAAACATTGCATTTCATGAGGTCTTCTCTGGTTTCTGCAACAGATGGATTACCTTTCCAATATGCATAAGGCTCTCTGTTGAGCCATGGTGTTCTCTTGTTCCCTTCTTTCAACTCTCCCAACAAAATCTCCCATGGCTTTATATTAACCTCAGCCCTAGCACCAAACACATACAATATAGTATGCCATCAATACTAAACCCTTTTCTACGTTGTAAAGTTCAGTTTTTGTACCCTGATAACAAGAATAGTATAGTATGAACAAGTGTAAGTGTGTTACCATCCCCAGAAGGACCAATCAGGAAAGACAATGTCCAAGGTATCATCATTGCCACAGTATCGAAACAACGGTGGTGGCTGCTGAGAAACAGGACCACTATATTGGTTAGCCAGAACCACAGGCCAATCCACACAATCAAACATGAGTTCCAAATCAGGAACTTTTCCAGGGTACCTCCTTAGCAACTGCAAAATGCCCCATAATGTAAAGACATCCCTTGTTTGGAAGGACTTTTGGTAGGTCTCCAGATAAGCCCTACCCTTCAATATCACCAACTTGAAGTTTGCCGTTGCCTTTGCCCTCTCCACCATCTCTTGTGTTATGCCAGTGTGGGCCCACGGTCTCAGATCCTCGTCGATCCAACGGAAGTACTCTGGACACGTGGCACTGGATGAACGGCTCTGATCATCCTGTTGGATTGGGTTTTGATTGGTGGGGCATGTTCTTGTGAGGTTGTATACACCGCAGTTCAATGGAGTCTCTCTTCGAATACTGAAAGGGATTTTGGTGCTTAATGCAGATTTGGTAGATGAAATTCCAGAAAGTGTAGGCTATAAGGCAAAGTGGATCACCACAAAGAATTAGTACATTTTTTTTTTCTCAGCAAAGAAAAATATAATATAAATTCTTGCAATTTTTTATGAAATATTCATAAAGAAAAATGTGATTCAAAGTTTGAAAAATTGCAGGGAATAGACATGTTTGACAACAAGAGTCGTCTCTAATATATTTGATAATTTACATTTCAATCTATATTCTGACATCATATTGATATTAGTAATATATTATGTGATCTTTTTCGTTTTCCCCAATGTTATATATAAGAGAAATCGGTGAGGTAAATAGGTCAACTTTCTAACTTTCTATTAGAGGAATTACATAGTATAAAAGTTTGAAAAATAATAAAAAAATGTGTTGTATAAAACCTACGCACAAATAGTCAAACAAACCCTAATAAAAACAACGACGTATTATCCACGTCCTTGAGAGTTGAAATAGGAAAACGTAAATGTAGTACCACTGTAAATGACTTACTTTAAAAGCTTTGAATTGGTTGAAAAGAGATAGAAAAGTGAGAACAAGACAAGGCCTCCCTTAAAATAGGGTAAAATAAGTAACGTAGGGTACAACAAAGTTATGGGTCCAAGGTAATTTACGTGCATGAAACAGGTGGCGCAAAATTACAAGGCACGTGATCCCTTAAAGTCAAGAATCGGTTCCCTCTTTTGGGTTTGTCATGAAGTTTTAAGGACACGTGGTCCCAAAGAAAAACTCACGATCTTTAGAACTTTGTCTATGTCTGGTTAACCGACACTCTCGGCGTTTGTTTTGGTAAGGTCGTGGAAATGGAAGTTTCGAGAAAAAGCATTAATGATTTCAAGGGAAAATTTAGCACACTTTTTTAGTATATTCTTTGATATGTAGAAGTTTATTAAACAAACATTGTGCTTTGGGTCTGTCTGAGAATCCAAAAACGTGAAATTTAATACATTAATGATCAACCCAAATACATTAATGAAGTTCCATTTTCAAAATTCAACGTCCTTCCTTGCTCAATTTTTACTTTTGTAGAAGGTCTAAACCTACCACATCTATATTTCACTTTCTATTACACCTAAATAGTTGAACTACTCCTTTTCTTTCACATTTAGTAATCAATTTTCTTTTAAGTAAGAGTTTTTCTTAATTCAATTACTTCCCAACATTTATATGATCAAATCATATCATCTTATTCAACTAGTTGCAATTAAGTTTAAAGTATATTTTTTAAGATAATAGAAATTACAAGCACCTAATCTTTCCATCACCCTATACCCTAATGGAATTTGATTTAAGTTACATGTATTCATAATGGTTAAATAAATAATCTTTAACTAAATAGAATGTTTTGGAGGGAAAAAGACTAAGAAGAAAGGACAAAGACATTTGGTGTTTTGTTGAACGATCCATGCCACGAGCCAAGGGAATTCACACACCATTCCTAAGGAATTCCCCAACGTGTCTCTGTTTCAGAGAACCGTAACTTACGAAACAAACAAGAGCATATAATAACGTTAAAAATAGCCCACACATTGAACCAATCAACGTTGGAGGTAAAAGGATAACAATAGCGATAACAATGATTAGGGAGAATACTCACAGGTGTGTCAATCACGCGCGTGTAAGCCAACACGCCGACGATGACCACGACGGGGAAGACGAGAACCACCGCGGACCGCGGCAGAGATTTTATGACCGGCAACCACATTCCCTCCTTACTGGAATGACGAAAATGCCCCGATCCGTTGTCCTCTTGCATCTGCGCGATTACAGTGTCGTTGTTCTCTCTTCTTCTCTGTTTCTTTGCCTCTGTTTCTGCCTCTTCGCCACTTCACTCTTACCCTTTTGAAGTTCTGAGCTTCTTCTACATGGAAAGTTTCAAAGCTGAAAACTTTATAATGGTTCTTCAATTGGGTGGCTGGGTTTTATTTTACCCAATTGGATGTGTCTCTGTGTTGCAAAAGTTGAAAATCAATGCACTCTTTTTCTGCGCTGACGAAGAAGAAGAACAAAAGAGAAGATTGAGTTAGTTCATGATGCATAGATGTATATAGCATATATATATATATAAAATGATTGTTTAGAAACTGATTGAAAAGCAAAAAACCATGTCTGATTTTGCTATAAAACGTAAATTTATAACAACAACTTTTTGAATAAACTATATAAATCACATATAACCATGCTACAAAAACGTGAAACTTGAAGCTATTAACTATCTAAATATAAAAGAATAACATCAAGAACAGATAGCATGTGGGGTGGTGTGTGAGAAAAAACACAGATCATGAGAACCGACACAGAGAAAGATAACAAACCTGCGATTTTTCTTGTGTGAGTTGAGTAGATGTGAATCTAAGAAAGATGTTTAAGTTGATCTCTGTTTCTCTGTTCTAATAGCATGAAGATTAAAGATCAAAAGTGAAAGAAACATGTAAAAAGTTTGACATTGGAGAGAAAATGTGGATTCAACATGGAAAAAGGAAAAGAAAATCTATGAATCTCGTGAATACAGAGCTGTGTGTGGGTTTTTGTCTGAGTGATTGTTATATATAGTGCGATGAATAATGTGAAAGGAAATAAGAGAAAATAAGAAAAAGGATCCTTATTGTATCTATCTTTCTTTGATGGCCAAAATTTGGAAAACAAGTGCACATGTTGCAGTGTGATGCTTGCCGGTTTTGGGAATTTAGTTATTGTTATTTTTTTACCTTCATCTGTTGTTTTTTTCTCTCCCGAGAGAGACCATTTTCCTTAACCTCTAGATTTTTTCTTTGTTCCTTTGGAGTAACGTCTTCGTCACTCGATCACAATTTTTTAGGAGTTCTTTTCCTTCCTTGGAATTCCCTAAATTCTTTCATCGTTGAACTCTTATTTACATTATTTAGGGAGAACTCATTTACATGTACATCATAATTAGTACCATTATGAAATCAAATGTTAAAAGAAGATCAAATTAGAGACGGGAAAGGTATGAGATTCATTATTTTATCTTTTTTCTAAAGTAAAAGTGTATGTCCATTTCCGCCTTCATAAATATAAATCTTTTTATCCCATTTCATTCTTACCCCATTAATGAATATACTCGTATTTGTGTTTATACGTATTTTCTTGCTATTTTAATATTGATAAATATTTTTTGTAAAAAATAAAAATTATGAAAAAAAAAATTATATTATCAAATATTCAAAATTAAAATAATATATTTAATATCAAAAATTTAAAAACAAATGATAATTATACAATTTTTAAATCAAAATACGAAATGAATAATTATGTAAATATTATACAAATAAAATTTCATACCAACTAACATATTCAGTAATTTTGAAAACAAGAAACAAAAAAGTTAATAAAGTTGAAAAATTATAAAATAAACACAAATGTTCAAGCTTATTAATATTTCAAATGTTTATATAATTCATCTCCCCCAAATTATAAGGAATATCTTTTTTTATACACTAAAAATATTATAATACACTACTTAAAGGAAATCACACATTAAAAAAAAAAGTAACTAATGATAATTTAAATTTAGATATAGAGATTTTATCATTTGAACTTCATGACAATGAAGTTTAGGATTTAGGATTCACATATATTTATGAGAGTAAGTTAGAAAATAAAAATAATTATATTAAAAATATTAAAATAATACTCTACATGATATAAAAATATTAAAAAGAAGTAAAATGATTAAATATGTATTCGAGAAACTATGTGATACTCTATTGAACACTATTATACAAATAAAAATGAGTAATTAAGGATATAATAAGATAAAAAGTATCTTGGAGATCTTAGAAAACTTTTTAGATATTGAACTAGTCGTTGAGAAATAATAAAAATTATTTGAACGAAACAAAAAATTCTTCAAATAAATAAAAAAAAATTAAGAATCAAAGATAATAAAAAACAAAAGATTTTTCATATATTACTAAGTAAAAGAAGGATTTACACCATTGAGCACTTGAAACACACAGAAAGTCAAGATTTCTAATGAGAAAAAAAAATAAACAATAAAAAAAATACAAAATACAAAGAAAAAAAGAGATTAGAAATAATTGAAAATTAGACCTAAAATTGATAATATCATTTGAACGTAACTATAAAAAAAAATGTGTAGTCAAAAGAGAAAGTAATAATTTTGTGGTTACAGAACAAGCCAACCAATTATAAAAAGGAGGAAAACATGTATGATAAAAAGAGAGAGTAGGTTACAAAACTAAATATACTAAAAAATTATAATATATAAGTCTTTTATGTTACAATACTTCTGTAATTTATACAGGATAAAACAAATTGAGTATTATCCATCTTCATACATGTAGAGAGTAAATACAAAAAGTTTCCATACAAATAAAGACTAGTTTAGAAAATACCTATTACTCGAGGACATGTCTATCTTTGAGTTTTCCGAGTGATCCTACTTTTTTCTTCTTTGATTCTTTATGATAGTTAATTTAATGTGTTTTAATGTCTACGGGGTTTTAATTGCTACGAAGAGTTATTGTGCCTTTCCTTCTATTACCATACCAATTATGTGCATTACCATATTTGCAGAAGATTAATCAACCGTTAATTCAACAAATAATAATTACATTCCATTTAAATTTCTCGTCATAATAATTACATTCCATTTAAATTTTTCGTGCGTTAATTTCAAATTGTTTCGAAATTCTTTTTCTAACATTAATGGGTAAGAAGACCCACAATTTTTTTCTTTATTATCATGTCATCACATGCTTATGAAGTTACGTTTGAATGTTGAACTTTCATTAAGTCAATATTCTTAGCTACTTTGAAAAGTACATCAAACAAATTTATTTAATTGATGAAACAATCATTTGAGCAATGTTTTAATGAAGCACAATTAATTATTCACATTAGTCTCTTGTTTGAAAGCTTAAATTTATTATGTAATAATTGTCCCCCATTTCACTCGTAAAACAATTCCTACAGATCCATGTTTACGTGTGACATTCCATTTAAATAAAATAATTCTACTAAATAAAACATTACATAAATATAATATAAAATAGAGTATACGAGACATATTATATGAAAGATTTTACAGTCATCTATAATATACTGGTAGGAAAGCCAAAGGCACTACACAATATCATAAACAAAATTCAAAATGGAACAGTTGTCCAAAAGGTTGCTCACAGAGCAAGGAAACTATAAACAAATAAGAGTTCTTCAAAAGGGAGCTCAACAGTGAGCCACATCCAAACACAAGGTCTAAACTACATGGCGGCATCTCCATCATCCTAACGACCAGCAGGGATTTTCACATCTACTCACACCAATAATTGGTAATCATTGCAAAAAGGAAAACCAAACAGTAAACAAACAAAAAAGAAAGGGTAAGATAGAGTAAGAATTTTAACATGTTATTTGAGCAAGCAAATATTAGAAGAGGTTATGAACATGTAAAGCAGCAGGCACCCAAAACATGTGATAGCAACGATTATGCACTTGATATAGAATTCTAAAGAAAGTATGCACCTGTGTTGGTTTCTAAACTCTGCAAAGTCTAGACACAAGGGTTATCACCCAACCATACATAACGTTAATCCCATTATGTCTTAGGTTCAAACACCTCCCAAGACTAGGATCTCTTGTCACTCTCACCACATAATTCATTATACTCAATATGTGTGTGAACAATTATCAGAGTTCAGAATACCTTCCTTTATCTAGACATCTCCTCTATCAAGACATACACTAACCACAACATCACCAAGAGTTTCCCTTGAAACTCTTTTACCATCAACATTCCACATGTTATCTTATAATAATTACCATCCCAAACTAAACACATCAAGTACAGGTAAAAAAAAATGCCACATCATTCATGCATATTCATACATCATATTTTTAGCATTAACTCAGTCAATCACAAGTTAAAGTAAGGAGTTAAAATTATGCTGCAATTCTCGCTTAAGCTAGACTAATTTCGCTTAAGCTAAACTGGTCTCGCTTAAGCTAGATTGATCTCGCTTAAGCTAGAAATTCTCGCTTAAGCTAGACTGGTCTCGCTAAAGCTAAAAATTATCGCTTAAGCTAAAATATCATATTTTCACTAATTTAAACATGCAAAACCAAAAATCTCAAACACAAAAAAACACAACCACTCCGATTTCATTACACTCATTAATCCAACACATCAAGATGCAATCAAATACCAAGATAAACAATTTATTTCAAAATCTAAAAGAAAACCCTAGCTTCATTTACCTCGAAACTGAGAACTAACTCAAGAAACCTTTAAAAGAGGAGCACCAAGACGTGGAGCAGATTTAAGGAGCTGAAAAACAGAACCATGGGAGACAAGAATGAGACCATTATTGAGACTCATGTGGAACTAGAGCTACCACAAACAAAAAAGAACGAAGGGGTAGAGTTTTAGTGCTCAACTTACGTAGTGAAAGATGGTTTTCGCTAACTGGAAAGGAGATTTAAGAGTGGGAACTGTTTTTGGCGAATGAGATAGAATGAGAGAATTAGTGACGAGAAGGGGATCTTGGAGTACTAAGTGGACTAACTCAGAACCCTCAAATAAAAACCAGATCCAAAACCTTTGAGATAAAAGGGACTTAGAAATAGTACTTAGTACTTGATAACCAATAAATAAATTTTTATCATACAATATTAGTGAGAACACAATACGTAGGGCTGGGCAAAACGTACTAATATGTACTGAACTATTAAAAATTGTATTGAACTAAAAGATAATTCGCCTGAACTGTACTGAACTGAAAAGCAGTTCAGACAGACTAAGCTGAACTGTTTTTTTTTCAAACAAATTGAACTACACTGAATTGCACTACACTATAATATGAATCGAAATGTTATAAAATGAACTATTTTACAAATTGCACTATTTTTAAATTGAACTACATTACTCTTGAAAACTTCAAATATCAACTAAAAAATGTATAAAGTTTTTATATAAAATCACTTTGTTCAAATTTATTCAAGCTCTTTAATATCTTGTGAAAAAATATAGAGAAATATATTTATGTCAACACAATACAAATCATTTTTCCTAACTTATCTCAATGTATTTATCAACTTTATTAATTTTTTTTCTTCCAAACATGTTTTAATACTCGTCTTATAATTGTCAAACACATTGTAAATGTGATATTTAAATAAAATATAAGTGATGGATTTAAATATATATATATATATATATATATATATATATATATATATATATATATATATATAAAATAAAAAAAATGATAAAATTTTTATTCACATAAACTGAATTTAAATAGAGATATTTTTTAAAATTGAAATAGAAAAACATATTAATATCCTACCCATACCATACTTAACAAATGCTCTTTCATTTTGCAAAGAAAGCCAATACTTTACAAATTCGTCAACAACTTTAACCATTTCTTCCGAAAAGAACATGCATCCAAATTAATTACTCTCCTAGTTAAAGTTTATCATTGTCCAAGATTTTTAGCTTTATTTATTAACTTTGAAATATTAAAATCTCAGCTTTTTTTTACTGTAACAATTATTGTGACAGTGCTGATTGAAACAAAAGAAATGGAAAGTGTTCAAATCTTGAAGAGGAATGTTCAGATAGTGAAGAGGAAGGGAAAACTAAAATGCCACAATTCAGTTCATATATGGAACAGTTAACTGATAAGTTTGATTTCTTGAAACTGAACTGAAAAACAATGCAGTGCAGTTTTATATACAAACAGTTCAGTTTTTTTTTTTAGTATAAAACAATGCAGTTAACCACATATTAGGTTCTATTTTATCTCTTCAACAAGTTTAGTAATAAGTATAACAATCCTATTGTTCTGATGGAGAGAAGAACCTATGATTGCCTTTTCGGGAAATTTTCAAACGACAATTTCAACGAAATCTTTCAATTTCTTATTTTACTATGTTCAACTCTATGTATTCCCTATCCATAGAGTACTTGAATGTACAGGAATGACTATAACAGAGTTTCTTTATTCATATTAACCACTACTCTAGGAGGAATATTTTTATGTGCCACTAACAATTTAATAACTTTAATAACTATCTTTGTAGCTCTAGAATGTTTTGGTTTATATTCCTATCTACTATCCGGATATACCAAGAAAGATGTACGGTCTAATGAGACTACTATGAAATATTTACTCATGGGTGAAGCAAGCTCAGTAAATTATGCCCAATCCTAACAATACGTTAAGTGTCTTTTTTTTATTGAATATATAACTTTAATTTTAAAGAAAACTAAATTTAAATAAATAATGATTTGAAAAGGATAAAATGTTAAAATAAATATTTTAATTTAAAAATGATTAAACTTAAATTAATATATATTTAAAAGATAAAAATTAAATTATAAAAATTTTAATTTAAAATAAAAATTATATATATATATATAATTATTTATTTTCTAATTTTATATATTTATTTTAATACATATGAAAACAAAATTAATATATATATATATATATATATATATATATATATATTTTTTTTTTTTAAATCCTGTAATTATAATTAGATTTCAAAATTCGGTAATTTTAATTTTTTTAATCAAGTTTTAAAATCTGGTAGCTTCCTAAATATGTTTTTTTAAAATCGTTTTAGTGGGTTTAAGTTGGTGAGGTGGGTAAAAATAAAAAAAGTTATTTTGGTAATTTTGAATAACTTGGAGGTGTTGAAGAAATCTTTAGGGGTGGAGGAAGAAGTGCCCAAAAAGAAGATGCCCCATTGACCCAAAAAGAACAGAAGGCACACCCTACCAAAATAACTAAATAATCCAGGAAGCAAGTAGAGTGCCACAAAAACGGTAACCGATCAAAGGTGCTTTTTGAGCTACCATTGCTCAATTCTTTTCCATCAATAATTGGCATTTATTAGTTTTAACAGCCACACTCAGTGCTATTGTTGAGATTTTATCTCAAGATAACAAAAAAATCTGACTATCATGATAGATTATCCATCAACAGCTATTATCACGCTATAATCACAGTTCATGATTGCGATGCTATTAAGTATCATCATAAGCATAAGGGACTCAAACTTATCTCAAAGAATATGAATTTCTCTTGGTATATATAACATTTCCATTACTAACACATGAAGGAAAGTAACAGGAGAGAAATGAAAAAGGAAAATTGAAAAAAAAAAACCCATTACTTCTTCTTCCCTGCTTTTCCTTCCTTTCTCCTTACAATTTCATCAGCATATTTGACACCCTTTCCTTTGTATGGTTCTGGGGGTCTCCATTTCCTGATAGAAGCAGCAAACTGGCCGACCTCAGATTTGTCAAACCCACTAACTGTGATTCTGGTGTTTTCTTCCACCTTCACTTTGAGGCCACTGGGGATTTCCATCTTTACAGGATGAGAAAATCCAAGATTCAGCACCACTGCGTTTCCTTCTACCATAGCACGATAACCGACACCAACAAGTTGAAGCTTCTTTTCAAACCCTTGAGATACTCCAACAACCAGGTTGTTTGTAAGAGTCCTGTAACATTTATGTGTCAAGTATGAATATATGATCAAAGAAATATGACTAAGATTCATATTTAAGCTACCCCAGTTAAACTGTGATTCTACTCATACAAGAAAAACTTTCATACTTTAAATGGATGATCACAACAGGGGAACTAACATCAATAATAGAATTATGCCAAGCCAGGCGATAACAGATTAATTTCCCCCAACAACAACAAAAGGTGCGTATCTGCAAAATGTATTGCACAGATTTGAATGTTTTGAAGACTATTCACAAATCTAGGTATGAGTCTAACTAAATCCTTTGGGCACAACTATATCTCAAGTTCAATAATAAGAAATAACCAATCTGTGAACTACCAAGGGCTAATTGTAAAAGTTTATTGCTGCGAGAGTGAAATCAATGTTTCTGATCGCCAGCTATGAAAAGCAGAAAATAGCACAAGCTTTTCATTGAATTACAGCCATGGAAAGAAAGGGGAGGGGAGTTGTGGGGAAGAGTACGGGAACTATTCAAAATGGAAGTTTTCAATGAGAACTAAATGGAACCTTATCCCGAACATTATTAGTTACAGCTTGTTGTAGAAGGGAGTAGTAAAAGGGCAAGAAAAGAACTATCAAGGTTCAAATAAGCAGAATATTATATGATTTCATTAACATTCAATATTGTAATCAGAATATTCCTTTTAAGTGGTATCGAGTGCAGAGTTCATTCCATGATCTGAATCCATGGCATTCAGGTCAGAAGGCCAGCCAACATTCTTATCGTTGTATTGATGCTTACCCTTGCACTACAACATTCTAATTAGAATCACATAATGGTTTCATGAAAATAAAGATTAGTTTTACCAAAGATATATTCAAGATCACAAAAATCCCCAAACAATATAATCATCATGAACCACTAAATTATCATGATTAAAAATAACATTGCCTAATTGACAAGTGATCCATTCTATATCACAAATTTCCAGTCTTGTCTTCTAAGAAATTAACACAATACTAGTTACCAACATCTAGCTCAGATAAATTATTTCTATGGCTAATCACAAAGCAACACGAACGAATGAACAGTAGGTATTAAATTTACTACTATCATTATGCCACAAACATTGGTGCATTATGCAACGGACATTGGCAGCAACATATCCTATTTCCTACAGTCATCAAGTCAAAGTTTATTTTGTTTCCATTTTCATCTCCGTGTGTTTACAGAATAATATTGAAATAATGAGACAAAGGTGCAAAGGTAATCAGCATGTATTAAGACAAAATGGAAATTTAATACTCCCGAATCCTAATTGAGAAAGGAGGTCAGTAAAATGAAGTACCTAAAAAGCCCATGCATTTGATTGGCTCTTCTGGTTTCAACTGCCTTTTTAACCCTTATAGTCCCAGACTCATCCCTCTCAACCAACACTTCTCGAGGATAAGTTAATGCCAGTTCTCCCAAAGGACCTTTAACTTGTATATCCTGTCCTTCCAAATTGACCGTAACATTTGATGGCACTGTAATTCGTTGTTTCCCAATTCTTGATTCCTTACATTCTACAGTTTTTCTAACGAAACCAGCTTGAGCACCAGGAATACTAGAAACTCTGAGCTTATTTGTCTCACCCACGAAAACAGTCTTCAAATTGCTGAAATAAGACAGCAAAACTATCAGTGAGATTTCTCAATCCTATATAACATTTACTGATTTAAATGTACTTCTCATCACCCAAGAATTATACCAATCACATGAACAAATTACTAAGAAAAATAGAGGAAAACAAAAACCAAGAGTTCTGTCAATAGACACAAGGCCAATTTAATTCGACATTTCCCTAAAATTTAGAAGTTATTTTCCATTTCATAGAATGTAGAAATGCACACTAAAGAACAACACCCAGCTTGAACGTGACGCAATCAATGAAGTGAGCACAAGCAATAATCTACCAAAATTATTTCTGTTAACAGAAAAATCATGAATATAAACAATTACATTCCCAACTAATGATTTCATCAAGAACTCCCTCTAAGCATGCTCATTAAACTTCTCTTCAAGTCTGTACATGTCGCTGGCAACGTAAAATAGAAAATTCATAATCATTATTCTTCACATATTGACAATACCACTAACAAGCATTTCATCAAATATCCTCAAAGCAACACCCACTTCATTGAATTCCAAGCACAGATCCACAAGATTATTATCACAGTTATGATTACCCACGAGCAAATCATTTTGAAGACCAGAGTGAACTCAAAGACCCACAATTTCTTGAGCTATCACATATTTCTTTAGGCCCAATTGAGATTGAGGCACTTAGAGCCATTCAAGTGAAAGAAAAACACATTCAAATGTTCAGAGAGCTAGAGAGTTCAGAACAGTCGTTTTTCTCAAAGTTTAAAACTGTACTTGCTACTGCGATAAAGGAGCTAAAACCCGTAAAGGGTGGTTTTTTCTTCCGTGAAATGTAATATTTGATAACCATATAACCGACATTGAAGATTGCAATGTAAAACTAAAAGTGTTCCAATACACAGGGAATTGAAAAAGGGAAGTAGCATAAGTGAAGCAAAGAAGAGAAATAGAGAGTAAGAATCTTTACCTTATACAAAAAGAGGAAGTAACTGAGGAAGCCATTGTTACACCTTCCAAGGTTGTTCCACCAAGAACAGAAGAAAAAGCCTTATCCAATGAAATATCGTATTTTTATTTATTTTTAATAACAGAGTGATCGGTAATTTGAAATAACCCCTTTTGGTCCAAGAAATGTTGATGAGGTAACTCCTATTGGGCCTCTGATTTTTCTTTTTGGGCCAAAAGCCCAACAGTAGTCTAAGCTTGAGTAATCCCTCCAATGAAACAATAGTGAATTACTCTATTTCAACTTCTTTTAATTGTTTCACCAAAAAAAAGTATTTTAATAAGTTGAGAAAAATAAATTATTTATTTGAGATATATCCTACTTATTGTCATGAAGATTGTGTCAAGGGAAAGATACTAGTTTTCTATAATATTGTAAACTACGTTTCAAACTCTAGTTGAGAGAAATGTTTAAACACTTCATGTTTAATTGATTGAGTTGTGAAGGAGAATTTTTAATTAATCATATATGTGTTAAAAGAAATAGTCTAGAAGATTGTGCAAAAAGATTAGAACATTATTTAATAGTTTTTGTTGAAAAGTTTAAAGTAGGGATTAGTTGCTAAACAAAGTATATAGTATCATCTTTATGGAATAACATCAAAGACAAAATTCAATACATAGTAATTGTATTTTTGGTGAAATTATGTAATTTTTATCCTCTATATTTTCTCCCATTTACCAAGCTTAGAATGAAGAAAAAAAAAATCCTTTTCACTTATCAGTATAGTAAAGTAATTATTTATCAACAACGCATTCAAAAATTCTACCTTCTCTAGAAATACATTAAATATGAGATTCCAATTGATATAATTTAAATTTGTGAGACAAAAATTAAATAATTACATTTAAAAAAACAAAGAATGTAATTAAGAGGATTTGATAATTTAAATATTTTTTACATTGTCATATAATAATATAGTATTATCCATATAATAAAATTATTAATGTTTATAATAACTAATTTAAATCACAATTAGAATTTACACAAGCTTGTAAATATCTTTACATCGTTAATGAAAATTTTAGAACTTTAATATGATGAGATACTACTTTTTTTTTTAATTTTTAATAACGGATCTTTTTATTCAGCTCTTACAATTTAAGGAAGGATTTAGTGGGATAATGCAAAATAATAAAATCTGAGTCAAATTCAAAACTTTATAAGATAATTTTATGATTTTTTTTATACAAGGTGTTCAACTTTCTAGTAATTATAATGTGAAACTTAAATTCACGATTCTCATTACTTACCAAACCTCAATACTATTATTTTAATAATTTTTTATTCCATTTAATTACAGATTTATCTTTTATTATATATCTTTTTTATCAAAATAATAATCACATAATCAATTATCAACATATTTTTTTTTTCTTAAACTTAAACCCTAGTAAATCTCGATATTTGAACAATGTAATAGAATTACTCATTAACGGACCAATTTCCAATTAAAAGTAAAAAATTATCTAAACTATCACTGCTGTTTTATAAGCATTGTGTACATTTGAGCAATTCACACTTCTAAAAAATCTTCAATGGAGTATGTCCAGACTTGAAAATCCTTCATTTAAATCACAACCTTTCTTCTCAGTTTCCTAAGGTTATGTTCAATTGAGAGAGAGGATTTGAGACTGGATAGGTTTGTGGATTTGAAAATAAATTATGTGTTTTTTTTAAGAGATTTAGAGATAATTATAAGTAGATTTGGATATAAATGAGGAATTTGATTGATATGATAGATTAAGAAATATGTTTTGATATAAGTATTGGTTAAATTACCATTTTATCCTTTATGTAATAAGTAGTATAATTTGATATTTGTATGAGTAAATTTATTTTGTTAATTTTTTTAACCACTAAAATCGAAAAAAAAAACCAAGTGATGTGGGATTGGATCCAAGTGATGTGAGATCGGATTCAAGCGATGTGGGATCGGATCATGCCTGGATCGGTTTTAACTATGGTAGGATCGAATCCCTTCTTCAATGGACGTGTACTTGCTCAATATTTCACAAAGGATAAATGTGTATTTTCACAATTAATCATCTCAAATCACCTTCTATTAGGCGAAATGGTAAAAGTGATATATCCTGCTATCACTCGTTCTTAATTAACTACAAACGAACATAAAACTCGCTTCACTATCTTTCCAATTTTTTTTTTCCTCAATCGAACGTAGCCTAAATGTAGTAATCCTATATTAGTCATTATATTAAGTTGAATATGCGTCACAACACAAGTACTATAACCTTATAAGTTATCATCATAACATGCATGAGATGTGTATAAAAGAAAAATTATGTAAAATATATATATAAAGAATGAGATGCAAAATCATGTTAATCCATTATGGCTTTTTCTGGTAACATTATGCTTTTGTTAAGAAAAGACTTTTGAGTTGTTGGTTCTTGAATGTTGAGCGGTAAAGTAGATTTTGCCAAGTTGGCTCAGGTACTGTTCTTGATCTAAGAGTAACTAGCTCAGCTTCTGCAACATACTTCACTACTTTATGCTGTAAAGTGTGTTTGCTTTAAAATAGGTCAAGTACTCCTTCATTCAATACACATACTCTTCTCTGCTTTCAACACTTCTTTATGCACATAAATTTGGTTTCACCATCTCTCATTTATGTACTTGCTTTTCCTTTCTCCACATGGAACACCATGGTTTTACAGAGAATTTTTTCTGTGAACATAAAAACATAATTACAGAACATTCTTCCTTTGTCAATAAGGTTTAACAAAAGAAGTTAAGATTGTTTGTAATGTAAATGCATTATTTTGTTAAAAGACAACCTATTTTATTGATTTTAAGGCAAATTTTATCTTTGTTTTTATAATAACTTATTAAAAACGATTGAAAATAAAGTGTGAGTCAAAAAGTCTCATATTGATAGAATAAATAAAGTTAAATATTAGGTTAAAATACCTTTTTGGTCCCAATATTCGTCAAGTTTTTTCACATAAGTCCTAATTTTGGTTTTGTGTTCAAATAGGTCCCAATTTTCGTCAATTTTGTTCAATTGGGTCCTCACTTCGTGGTTTTTTTGATTTTATTTTTTTTCTATTTTTTTTAAAAATTTTTAAAATTTTTTTAAATTTTTTAAATTTTCTTTTAAATGTACACATGTCAACCCAAAAGTGTGCCACGTGTCACTTCGTGGTTTTTTTGAATTTTTTTGAATTTTTTTGAATTTTTTTTAAATGTCCACGTGTCAACCCAGTAGCGTGCCACGTGTCAAAGTCAATGTTCTAAATTCATTTTGGTCCCTATATTTGTTATTTTTGTTCAATTAGGTCCCAATTTTTGTTAACATTAACCAATTTGGTCCCTCTCCAAATTAAAATCAAATTTAATTTTTATATTAAAATTCACATTTTTTATTAAATATTTTTATATAATATATTAAAATTCACGTCATTATAACTTTGATATAAAAAATAAATTTGGTCACATTTTCGATAGGGACCAAATTGGTTAATGTTAACAAAAATTGGGACCTAATTGAACAAAAATAACAAATATAAGGACCAAATTGAATATAGAGTATTGACTTTGACACGTGGCACGCTACTGGGTTGACACATGGACATTTAAAAAAATTCAAAAAAAATTCAAAAAAATAAAATAAAAAATTCAAAAAAACCACAAAGTGACACGTGGCACGCTCCTGGGTTGACACGTGTACATTTAAAAAATATTAAAAAATATTAAAAAAATATTAAAAAATATTAAAAAAAAAAATAAAAAAACCACAAAGTGACACGTGGCAGTCACTGTTCATGGTCGTTAATGATTTAAACGGTGTTAGCAAAAAAGGACCTAATTGAACAAAATTGACAAAAATTAGGACCTATTTGAACACAAAACCAAAATTAGAACTTATTTGAAAAAACTTGACGAAAATTGAGACCAAAAAGGTATTTTAACCTAAATATTACATAAGAATAAAAACTCATAACATCATTGCTTTAAGGTTTTGTGTTAAAAGTGGTGTCAAATGTATTATATGTGTATGTATAAAACCAATGTCATATATATAGAATCATAATCTTTCGATAACTATAACCAAACCATTCGATAAAATATAAACCCATAAAAAAATATCAAATATTGTAAAATAGAAAAGTTAAACAATATAAAAAGAAAAGATCCACACAATTATTATTTTAAGATTTTGGATAAAAAATATTATTATGATTTCTTATCCGTTAGAAATCTTACATCAACAAAAGATAAGATTAATTTAGAGTATATAAATTATGTAAATCTCATCTTACAAATTAGTTATGAGGTTTAGTTATGTTTAAGTTCACTTCTTAACATGCTATCAAAACTATAATGTTAAAAGTTGTCGTATAAAAGTTTGATTTTTGTTGAATCTATTAGTCCAATCATTATCGAATTATTTTTGATTCTTAAATTTTAATTTTTAACTTTTTATATTTAATTAATGTTCAACTTATACTCATTTAAATTTTCAAAAGGCTTCTGTAAAAAGTAGACACAAGACTTTAATTATTTGATTTTGGTAAATATTTTTGTCTAGTTTTGTTTGAAAGAGTTATACCTTTTCTGCAAAGAAGTTCTTGCGAGGAATATTATGAAACCAGCTTTATTACAGAAGATCGTTATCTGCCTTTTCTGCTTCGATTGCGAAAGTGCCTTTGCATGTGGTCAAGCAAGCAAATATAATCATTTTAGTTTTTTAAATTTGATGCTAAAATACACTTTCAATAATATTTCAAAATTATCTTAGAAAATTTTATTTTATTTTCCTAATAAAATAATTTAAACATTTTAAAAAAACTTAAAAGCATTTCAAACCGTTATGCCAAATAATTTAGTTTGTGATGTTACATGGACCAACCTCCAACTCCAACATCTTTTAGGTACGTGATTGACTCCTTCAAGATTCAAAAAAGAAAAGGTTGATCTAACATCTTTGACATCCCTCTAAGCATATAAATATAATGTTGAAAGATGTTAAAGAGAGACCAACAAAATTTAAAGAAGGGATTATTATTGTATATAAAATATTATACTTTCATTATTCAAGATAATGCTGAGTTGTATATCACCTAGATTGTCTAGATTATCCATTTCACATAATAAAATTTGAATAAAAGAAAAAACTATCAAAAGATCCTTTTTGCTTATGCAAAAGTTTTTATTACACTTGTTTTGATGTGCATAATTAATATCAAAGGATTCCGACTTTGAAAACTACTAACACCACTAAAATTCTATTTAGTTAGAAACGAGTTAACTAACTAATTATAGTGAAATGGAATCGTTAGCACATTAAATTTGTATAATAATTTATAAGTGAGTTTTGTTATATCATTTAAAAGAAAAGCTTAAACACTTATTTGGTCTTCATTTTCACAGTATTTGTTGTTGATGATCCTAATTTTTTTCAAGTGTTTTGTGTTTAATTTGGTCTTTTTGTGCCACGTTATCTCAATGAGTAACAAAGCACTATACATGTCGCACTATTTGTATTACGTCTTTCATTTTGTTTATTACATGGACAGTTTGTATACAGTGAGATAAAGAAACTAGGTTTAAATTAGGAATTTGGGGAAAACTTAATTAAGGATTTAGGGATTTGTGCTATTGGTGAAAAAACATGATTTTGTGACTTAATGATCAAATGGAAAGAAAACGAAAAAAATATTGTGAATTTCATCATCTTATTCACGAATTAATAAAAGGACAATTATATTTTAATTATTAAATTTTGACAACTTTATCTTACAACATGAGATGACATCTTCTGAGTGGTTTTAAAATATTGAAAACGAGAAAATACAAAAACGAAAAATCACTTCAAAAATAACACATAAAATTGTAAGAGAAAGTTATCAAAATTTAGTTGTCAAAAAATCATTTTCCTTAGCTGATTTGATAAATCTAAAAAGGAAGATTAAAGAGACCGTTGGTTTAAATTTTCAACTAATAAAAACTAATATCTAACATTTGTCGCCGATAATAATAAAGAAAAAAAACATAACCTCTGTGTTATTTCGACTTAAAGATTGAATTCGGTACCAGACTGTTAAAAATGACATGATAGACTATAATTTAGCATAAGATGAATCTTTATTTTCCTCATTCTTACGTTTGACACCTCTATCATATACAAAAAAGAATTGCAAAAAGGGTAAAGAGAGAACAAGTATGATTATTTGAAAACAAAGAACATTATAATCTTCGTAGATAGATGTTGATTACATGGTACCCACCATGCACCTTGTTTCGTTTACAAGCACTGCAACATAAACAGGTAGGCATGATGGTGAGTACATGTCCAACAAAGAAAACAGAAAAGGTGAGGAATCAGTGAGTGGTGTCTTCCATTTTCATGATTCCACTCACAGTTGTTCAAATTTTGTTGCCGAGAGTGGTCCATGGGTGCATGGGTGGTGGCAAGTCAATGGAGACAGGGTGTGACTGTGTGCCTCAAAATTGGGGAGCGTAAGAGAGAGGAATTCACGCTTTTCTTTTGCCTCACCCCACGCGTGAATATACTATTCTCTGCACCCTTTTCGGGTTTCAAAATCCCAATCATCCTTTTTCACCATAGCTCTTTAAAACACACCCTTCACATAGTTTCTGTTACCATCATCTCTTTCATCCTCAACTCAACACAACACACTACTCTCTCCCTTTTTCTGCAACAAGGGTCACTCTTGTTTCAGCTTAATCTACACAAGCAAATATGTCTGTAAGTCCCTTCTTCTGATCATATCTCTTACACAAGCACAGAATGGTTTGGTTCATTGCACTTGTTTGTGCCTTTGAAGTGAAGTTTATGACTGAGATTGCTACAATGTTTCACACTGCAGAATCATTCTGCTATAACCATTTTTTGTACATGTATCTACTGCATGATTGGTTTTCAGTTGTAGATATAGTTCAAAGATTATTGCATTGGAATTTGAGAGTGTGAAAAAAAAAATATGTAAAGTGAATCTCAAATGAATGTAAAAATGTGTGAAAGTCTTTTTTTTTTTTTTCTTACTTTTATTCTCAAAATAAAAGTTGGTTTTTCTTCATTATTGCATTGGAATTTCATGGAAGCACGTTTTCATCTGATATTTGTTGTAGTACAAAAGTACTAACAAGCATTTTTCTTTGCAGAATATGATAGAGGTGAGAGTCCCAAATCTTGATTGTGAAGGATGTGCTTCAAAACTAAAGAAAGCTCTCTTCAAACTCAAAGGTGCAATTTTGAATAAGCAATTCTCTGTGTGTGTTGTTTTTTTTTTCTGGTTTTTCTTTTTGGGTCCCCTTTCATTTTCTGGTATACATGGGTCATTGAAGGGTAACAGTTGTGTTGCTTATCTTTGCATTTTGTTTGGGCTTTGATTTCAAAAATCTCCATGTGCATTCCTCACTTTCTTTGCTAAGTGTTAAACCATAAGTCAAGAATTTGGTACACCATACCATTCTGGGGTCCATGTAGACCTTCCTGTTGCCAGTTGGGTTCCAAGTTTCTTCAGACATGTTTTCCAATCTAACAAATTAGGTTGCCTCTCTGTCACACCTTAACCAAACAACATTAATTGTCATTACTAATGAAAACAAAACCAGTTCTGTAAGCTTACAACAAATTAGAAATGGACCCTTCACATTATTGTAATTACTAGTTGATCAATGTTAATTATTTTGAGGTGAAAGTCTGCAAGTTATATGCAACTATACATCTTTAGTTGTTGTTTCGTTACTTCCTATAATGTGTATTCTGTTACATGGATAAATGATGTCTTAAAGTTACAACTTTTAGGTTTTGGTAGTCAACAAAAATGATTCTCATTTCTTTCTTCATGAAAAGTGAACTCATGAGAAACATGACATTATGAGCTCTCATTCAGCATGGTAATAAGCATACCCAAAAGCAAGAAAAAAAAGTACTACAAAGTGACTTTTACTTAAGTTGGGTCATCAAGCACCATATGTATAATTGAGTTAGTCACTTTTTTTAACTACCATGCTATGAAATTTAGCTTTTTTAACTTAGTCTATGCTTGGTTTCACGTTGGAGACACCCAAAATCAATTTCTAAAATCCATTCATGTTGATAAATTGTTTTGAGACACTCCAAATCAATTCAAAAAAACAAGTTCACATCGAGACAGAAACAACTCTTTCTAAATTCTTCATCAACTAAAGTCGATTTTCTCACATAAAGTAAAATCAATTCCCCAAACTCACAACTTTCTGCTTTTTGTCAAACCAACTGAAGTCTATCTGTCAAAAGATTGAGTTAGAAGCATATCAGAATGTATTATATATAAGTTTTTGAACTTTGAAAGTGTGATTTGCAGGAGTAGATGAGGTAGAAGTTGAAATGGAATCACAAAAAGTAACAGTGAGGGGTTATGGATTGGAGGAAAAGAAGGTTCTGAAGGCAATAAAACGTGCAGGGAAAGTGGCAGAACCATGGCCATTTCCAGGGCATGCTCATTTTTCTTCATTTTACAAGTACCCTAGTTACATTGTTAACCATTACTATGATGCATACAAAAGTGAAGCTACCAATGGAGTTCACACTTTCTTCCACACCCCTGCAGTGTATTCAGTTGCTGTGGCATCTGATGAAGCTTTTGCTTCTCTCTTCAGTGATGATAACCCTCATGCTTGCACTATAATGTAATTGGATTAGATCAGGTTCATGCATACTTTTTTCCTCACTTCTCAGGTTAGTTTCTCTTTTGAAGAGAGAAAGAAGAAGAAATTGAGTGAGACATTTTCTCCTAGGAAATTAGAGTATGTTTACTATTGGTTGATTTTTTTGCCAATTTTCTCGAGTGTATTGTCTTGTGCCTCCTTTTAATATCCAATGAGTTTCTTGGTTAATTTCTTTTTTTTGATGTTGTGTATAATTTATATATAACAGTGACGAAACCATGGAAAAAATTAATGTGAAGAAGTATGCTACAACAGAGAGAGTAAAAATATGTTAATTAATTAATTTGTATAAAGAAACATCGAAAATTGTATTACTTAATTTGATATTAAAAGATACAAAATTTGTGTGAAAAAATAAAGATAGAAAACATCTCCAAAATTTCTCCTGAATACAATAAATAATCCATATAAGAAATGCTTAATTTCTCTAATGAACACATCAAGTTTGAAATTTGTAAATGAAAAAAATAAATAAATAAAAGTGATTAATTTGGTTTTTGAATAATTTGGTTATCCAAAAATACAGTAAAACACCTTCTTACTACACATATACACACACACTTTAAACCTTTTCTTTTACTTTTTTTTCTATACCTTTTTGAAATATTAGGTGAGTACTTTTTCGTTTACATATTTAAAAATCTAAGGGCATACTTCTAGAATTTTAAGCACGTTGTCATACTATTTTGATAAACTTTTCAAACTTATGAACTAAAAATGGCATCAATATAGTATATTAAAAAAGCAAAATATTTTTCATCTTGGTCGAGATAATGTATCAAGATCTTTTCTAGTTATGTTTTTAGCTTCCAATAATTTTTTTCTTAGATTTTTTGTGATGTCTTTTGTTAAGCTTTAAAATCACATTGTTTTGATACTTTAAAAATAATTTTAATATATTTTAAAATTTTAAAATTAATGAAAATTAATATATTTTAAAGACATAATGGAAAAACAACACAAATAAAACACTAAAAAATCCACACTCAACTTTTTACCTTTTTTTTTTTCATAAATGAAAGTCATTTTAAGGACACATGAAACTTCCGAGGCCTAGCACATTTGAAGTATCACCCTATCGTCTCATGTCTCATTGAAAATCTTAAGCTTTTATATGATGCGATTTTTTTTTAAAACATTGCATGGAAAAACAGAATAATTAAGTGTCTGTAATTTGCAATATATAATTATTTGTTATGAACCTCAATACTACTTGAGGGAAATTGTTATGGACCAATTGGATCCACCTTAACCTAACTTTTTTTCTCAGCAAATTTCAATTCACGAAATTGTTATCTTCTATCAAAAGTAGAGTATATAGTTTCTTTTTTAAAATTAAAGCGGAGAAGGGAAAATACCTATAAAGAGTGGAAAGCTTGAAGATGAAACAATTTTTGGATGACGAAGAGAAACCATCACATATCTTTCTCTTCTCTCTTCTTTTTCTAACTATAATCTTGGTTAGTTATAATCCATAAGTAACCAAATATTTCTTTATTAAGATAAAATATAGTCAAACTATAAATTCTATGTGAGTATATATACAAACATAACAATTAAGAACAAAAATAGTCACTAAGATAGATGTATGAAGAAGATTATATATATAATTTAACCTATAAAGACTCTCCATTCGATATTTCAAAAATTAATTTAGTTCAAAATTTTGATATTTTATTTATAAGACAAAGAAGTGAGATTCACATCCAATCTTCACATGTATGATTTTTTTTGCTGTATAAAAAAGGGGTAAAATGCATAAATGTGTAAGGTAAAATTACCAGTTAATCTCATTTATACAGTCAATGCAATTTAATTAAATTCAAAATGCAATAAGGTAAAATTTTAACCAACTTATAAAGACAAATGCATAAGACTAAGAATATTACCACAACACAACAATAATGTGTAAAAAAATATTAAATAACATGAAAACTTACATTAAAGTTTAAAAACATTATGTTAATTAAAGTAATTGCATGTTTTGAATTTGTGTAATCATGTTGGAAAAAGATCTCATGGAAAATACTCTGGAATCTGACAAAGTAAGTGGAAGTGTATAAAATCACTTAGCACCTTTGAAGTTGAGATTCTTGATTTAGAAAAGAAACATGTTGAAGGAACTGTGTTTTCCAATATTTGGCCAACCAATTGACCCACTAACTGTAATTTTCACTTTCCACCATTGAATTTGAATCTGCCATAATTATTCAACCACTTCACCCTCCATTGTCCTTGCATCACCACTGGCTAACTTGTGGGTGTTTCATAAGATCAATGGAGTGAGTTTGCAGAAAAGATAAGAATTTCTTTAGTGAGCATGTAATCGCTTTTGTTTTCATATTTTTTTTATGCGGTGCTTGAGAATGTTATAGTTGCAATCAATTTAAAATTATTAAGCTACCTCACAGTATGAGTTTAGGAAAATTAATTTGATAAATTGGTTTGTAGAAGGCTAGGAAATGTAAATAGTACTAAATTCTAGATAGATTCATGGGAATAAAGAGAATAGTGTAACCTGATTGTTCTCGATTTCATTACAAAAGTAAGAAAATGGTGAGTAAATTGGAAGTATGAGAAGTAAATAGATGGTTATGAAGGTTCAACAGGAGAAGGGATTCTTTTAGTGAGAGCGGAATTTACTCCTTGACAATTCCAAGTAAATTTTATAAGAGGAAATGACATCAATTATTTTTGTACGTTAGGAAATGATAAAATGGATTGGATCGATAGGTCAGCCTATGTAAAATGAAATGGATCAGGATAAAAATTTCAATCTATCGATTCGTTTTGTTATGATTTATCTAATTCGACAATTTGATAGACCAAAATAGGAGTCAACTTACTCAATCCGTTAATCCATTATTTTTTAAATTAAAAATAAAAATAAAAATTATTAAACAAATTATTTTTTTATATTTTGTTTTTAAAGGTGTAAATATATAATGGTATTTTAATTTAAACCATTAATACTTACAAATTAAGTTTCAATTACTAGTGATAATAGAGTAATTTAATATGTAAATATAATAATTATTTTAAATTTATCTATTAAAGACATAACTAATCAATTAAAAGTTTAAAAATATTTTATATAATTAAATATACTTTTAACAAATTTTAAAAATTAAAAGAATTAAAAAAAAAATTGACAAGCCAACCTAGCCATGTCTGTCAACCTATCCTTTAAAGATCAAATTATTATTAATTGACAGGTCAGTCTGACCTAACCCATTTTTGACTGGCGAATAGCGAACCAGTGCGGTCCTACCTATTTGCGAACCAGTGCGGTCCTACTTATTTTTGACAACTATTTTTGCCATTCCAAAAATGTAAATATTTATTATTAAATTACCAATGAATATAATACTAACTTTTTATAATAATTATTTAAATATTATGTACAAATTGAAATACTAATATATGTTACCAATGAAAAAATTTAACAAATTTCAATAATATTTTATAACAAAACCTAAAAAAATATTTATTGAACTAAATTTTTTTCACTTTAATTTTTATATTGCATCTCCTTATTGTCATATTAAGAATTTGACTCCAAAATTTGTTTGTTCATTAAAGTGCAGATAAGTTTACGTAGACTTTTTCTATTAAAAAATAAATATATTTTAAGAAACAGTTCAATATGTAGAAAATAGATATGCCAGGCATAAAGAACTCCTCTCAATTACTCTCTTAAACTTTACACTTAAGAAATCCATTTCATCTTCATTAATTGAATATTAATATAAAGGAAGGAGGCAAAAAATGGTACCACAATAAATTCCCTCCAACAACAACAATAATAACTAAGAGGAACAAGAAGAGGTAATGGCAAGTAAGAGGAAAAGAAAAGAAAAAAAAAAGTTTCAACCTTTGGTTTAAAAATTAGGTTAAAGTTCATTTTTTAACTTGAAAGACATCCATCATATCCTAGTTAATTTGTTTTGGATATGTTTGATTAAGTCCTAGTGCTGTCACAGCAACAACACCATCTTTCGTTTTCACAAGTTTGAGGTAAGATGAAGGAAGAAACAGTGTAGTGAAAAGCATATGTCACAGGAACAGACAATCTAGGAAGAATATTTTGTATGTAACCCATTCCTATGTCTTATACCAAGTCACAATACTTTTCCTCATCATAATTTTTTCACAACAATGGATCTTTTGTCTTCATGGGAAATTCTCTGTCGGTATTCCATTGCCATTACTAAAAAAATTATTATATTTTCTTACATGAGGCATGTGTTTCAAATATTTGTCGTGTTTCAAACATCACCTACTTCCTAATCTTGCATTTCGTTTTGATTTAAAACGTAATGAAATTCTGAGCTAGATCTTGTATATTCCATTACCAAAGATCTAAAACTAACATTCAAACTTTTGTACTACGATAAAAGAAGAAAGAAACGACAAGGTCTACAAATACTTTTTGACATTGTGCATAGCATTTGACCATTATTTTACTATTCTTCATGGAATATTATTCTTCAAAAAGAAACAATAAAAACTAAAAGATAGTGTATCCTGTGTAAGAAATTCTAACGACCAACAGTAATATTAATAACATACTTCATTTTTTTTTTATTATTTCCCAATCTCAGTTTTAGTTTTCTCTTTTTCTTTGAATGTAATTTTAATTTTAAATCTTAAAAATTTTGAAATTCTGATTTTTTTTTTGAAATTTTGATTTTTGTTTTTTGAAATTTTATACATTTAGATAAAAAAACAAATTTAGAGTATAAAAGTAAGTGTAAATTTTATTTTAAAAATTAATTTTTTAGGATTAGTTAGACTTAAAATTTATCTTTTAAAAAAAAATAACAAAATCATTTAATCTCTATTATTGAAAAATAAAAAAATTATTATTTATTAAATCTATTATGTCATTTTTTATTAGATTATTATGAAATCATCGTTAATGTTTAATTTCATAATCGAAATAGATATCTCAACATGAAAAAATCGATTAGAGATCCCACGTCAATTTAAAATAAGATAAATTTATGGACAATGATATTTTGACTACTATATTTTGACAACTTTCTTTTACAACATGAGGTGTCATCTTCTAAATGGTTTTGAAATGTTGAAAATGAGAAAATAAAAAAAATAAAAAATCATTAAGAAGATAACACCTAAGATTATAATATAAAGTTGTCAAAATTTAGTAGTCAAAAAATTATTTTCTTAAATTTATACTGATATAAATATTTATCGATTCAAGAGTGAGATACACTTAAAATTTATTATTTACCCAAAATGGAATAAATTAATCCCTGGTTACAATTAAATAAATCTTTCACTTAGCATTAGCATTAAGGGAAATGAGAGTGACATGATGCAACTCTAATCTCTCTAGAACAAGGGACCAGTCAAAAGGCCAAGATAGCAAATTTAACTTGATTTTCAGCAACTCTTTTTCCTCTCTCCAAATTCCAATCCACTCTTTGCATTTACTCATTCTAATGTGCAATGATGCAAGTTTCGTTTTCCCAAAGTCGATAAGAAAAGATACCAAGGCGAGAAAGAAAGAAGAAAGATAAAAATACTTAGAAAAACCCAAATGGCAGAGAATGTGATCACCATGCCTAAAACACTCAAAAATTTGTCCTGTGTGCTGTCGAATTGCACCATATATGCGGCAAGAAATGTGCATTTGGAGGGTCCATCTCTCGAATGTGACTTCCACAGTCACACGCACAAATAAAAAGAAACAAGTCCAAAACCTCACACCTTTACCCTTATATACTACATGCTTCTCATTTTTCCCAAACCCCTTATTCTCTCACTCTTCCTTTCACACCTCTTCAAATGGCTCAGGTACCAATCTTCATTTCATCATCTCTGCATACCCCTTTTTTTCATTCCTTATGCTTCTTTTGTTACATTTTCATCATTTGAGTCACTGAGAAAAAGAAGCTCGTGTGATTACTAATTTTGTTTCTCTTTCTTCTGCATGTTGTTACCCCTCTTTGGATCCTCAACAGAAGGTTGTGTTAAAGGTTTTGACCATGACTGATGACAAAACCAAGCAGAAGGCTATTGAAGCTGCTGCTGATATCTATGGTGGGTGGCTTGTAAAACCCAAACTTTCTACCCTGAATTTGTTTTATCTTTTTATGGAAAAATGTTACTTGTTAGTATTTTTTTTAGTCGGTGAGTTAAATTCATAAACTTTCTCATTTTTCTCTTCTCATCGAATTCAGGATCTTTCTCTCCCCTTCCATCTAATCATTAAATGAAAAAAAAAATGATTGATCTGTTTGGTTTTTGTGGTTTGATCCATAGGGGTTGATTCAATTGTTGCTGATGTGAAGGAGCAGAAGTTAACAGTGGTTGGCCAAATGGACACAGTGAAAATAGTGAAGAAACTGAAGAAAGTGGGGAAAGTGGATATTATATCAGTTGGACCTGCAAAAGAAGAGAAGAAAGAAGAGAAGAAAGAGGAGAAAAAGGAAGAGAAGAAGGAAGAGAAAAAGGAAGAGAAGAAAGAGGAAAAGAAGGAAGAGAAGAAAGAAGAGAAGAAGGAGGAGAAAAAATAGAGGAATTAATACTCAATCATCATCGGGTTTTTTCCTTTTCTTTTTCTAATTCTACTTATTTTTCACTTTGTTTTGCATATTTTCCCATATTCTGAAGCAATTGTATGCTGCAAAAATTGTCCATAGAGTCTTTTCATTTTTGATCAAGTGGGTTTCTTCTCAATTATCTGCTGTTTATAATCCTTCTCAAACATGGATCAATCTTCAATTGCTTAGATGGAAAAGTTTTGAACTTTTAATAAAAGGGTGCCCAGAAAATTTGCCAATGGTGAAGCAAAATGGTCTTTTTACTTCTATTTTCTGATACAGAGGACTGGGGAAAGAAGGTATGGGAAATTGATAATTGGGTTCAAAATTGTTATGATTTAAAATAGTAAATTGTTGGAGAAAATCATTTAAGTATTTTTTTAATTGAGTCCATTATTATTATTTTTGGTTTGTTGTTATGCTTATGCAAGTGGCTCTTGTGACTTGTGACTATGGTAATATCGATGCTGTGTTTTGTTCCTGCTGATGAACAGAAACCAAGAAATTCCTCTATTGGTTGTGCGTCATTTGATCTTAGCTCAATGGCACCAAAGTCCAAAATGGCTTCTGATTCATCTTTTCAACAAAAGTGTTCTTGTGAGCACACAAAACTGGTTTTCAATTTTTTTTTTTTCGTAATTCGGAAGATCAATCCTGCATAGGATTAATGAACAAACAATGATATTATATAGTAATTTATAATTTTAATTTTTTTTATTGACTAAAAAATTGTAAAATAGTTAAGAATATTTTAATAAAAATAATCAAGTACAAAAGATGATTTGAAATAAATTTTACAGAAAGTAAAATAGTTTTTAAAGAGCGACAGATGTAGTAGATAGAACTTATGAAGTTTAAAGAACCCTTCTCCATCAAATTACGATGTTATTTTTTTTTCTTTACGATTTGAAACTCGGAATTAATTTTTGCTGAGTCATAGTAAATTTGTATTATGACATTTTTATTCCAAAAAATATACTTTGTTTTCTACGGAAAGAAATGTACTCTTTTGTTTAAGATGAAAAATATTCACATTTGATCTATATTATTGAAAACATATCTCTTAGCAACATTGAGTAGCTATGAACAAAACTATGATATTTTTTTTTTCCATCTCTTATGACTTTTATGTGTTATTGGTAGTTATTACTCTTGGAATATTTAAACTATCATCTTCGAGACTTTCAATTAGGTTTTTAAATTTATCACGTTTTGCGACTACTTAAAATATTTGATTTGTAAAGTCTCATATTTAAGTAATACAAAAATTAGTAAAATGTTAACCAGTGTCCTTAGAATATTGATTAAGGTATAATTAATCATCATTGATTTTATCATTTCTATATTGAAAATTGGAATAATTAACTCTACTAATTGAAATAATATAAACTCATATAACATAGGAAAATGTTAACTAGTCTCCTTAAGATACTTCTTAAACAATAACTAATGTGCATTGGTTCCATCATTTTTGCCTTGAAAGTTAAAATAATTAAGTACATTAATTAAAATAATATAAATACATATAACAATTTTTACAAAGACAAAAAATACCATTTTAAAGTTTTAGACAATAATTTTCTTATACAAAATAAGAACTTTGAAAATTTCAAGGTTTCTACTAAAAGGCAAAAAAAAATTACTAATTTTTTTTTTGTAAACTTTTTAAATATTTAACACTATTTGTTTGTTGGTTTTTTCTGATAATTTAAATTTTTTTATGTTTAATTATATTTAATTTTTAACAACATTAAAATGTAGTTATTTTATTATTTGATTGTTTTTTTAACCTTTATTGATGAGTATTAAATAAAATATTAAACACACATGTACAACATGTATAAACACTTTTGTCCTTTAAATAAAATAAAATTGTATTAATGGTTGTTAAATCAAATTTTACTTAATATCACACTAAATTATGTAATTTTGTAAGATTTAATACATCTTATTTATCCTTAACAAATATTTTTTAGTGCATCGGTTAGCAAGACCCATAATATAAACTCATATAATATACTTTATAGAGACAAACATATCCTTTGGAATTTCTAAACATCTCTTTCGCATCAAATAAATATTTTGAAAATTTTAAGGTCTCTTCTAAAAAAAATCTCTAATATTAAAAATACAAATTTATATCCTGTGTTTCATTTACAAATTTAGGTAATTAAATTTTTTATATCATCAGCTTTATGTATTTATAATTAATAATTTTAAATATTAAAATGTTGTCTATTTTTTTAATATAGGAAACTTTGTTAAATTAAAAGAAATGCTACAAAATATTATCGAGAAGTCAGTGAAAAAAAATTAATAAAATCTCAAATTTGTATTTTCTTTTAACTTTTTATATTTTTATACTATTTTCTGTTGATTTTTCTTTTAATTTAAAATATTTTATGTTTAATTATATTTTAATACTATTTTTAATTTTTTATTAGAAAACATTAAATAAAATATTAAACACAATTATATAATATTTATGAATTTTTCATCATTTAAATAAAATAAAATAAAATAAATAATTATTAAATCAGAAATTATTCAATATCATACTTAATTAATTATGAATTTTTATAAAACTAATATATATTAATTATTCTTATTTTTGGGACACCGATTAACAGACAAATAAATAAATAAAACCAATACCACCGAAAGATGAAAAAGAAACTTGTATTATCATAATAAAAACAAAAGAGTTGAAGCTGTATAATATTTTAAAATCAATAAAATAACAAAAGTAGTTGAAATATCTAATAAATAATATTATTTTCTGTTGTTTTCTTTAACCACCCCTTTTTTCTTCTTCTTCCAAATAATTAAATTACTTATAACTAATAATAATCAGATGAATTTTCCAGTCGCAAACATTTATAATATTATTTTTTAAATATTAAAAATGTAGCTTCTATTAATAAATTTTAACAAAGTACATAAAATTTGACATAGTAAATAATATTCTGACTAAGTTAAAATTTTAGCCCTCTTTAATTCTTGATTTATGATAATAATTTCTCTATTTTTTCTCTTAATTTTAATTATCGTATATTTTTGTAAAATTTGTAACTTTAGTACAATCCTCAAATTCACATATGTTTATTTAATTTATTTTTAAAAAATTAAATCACAAACCTATCATGTTCACTTATAAAAGAATTACAATTGATTAAATTTAAAAATAAAAATCAAATATATTAAACTGAGATTTGATCAAAATTAAAATCTAAAGTTACAGAGAAAAAAGACACAGAAGCAAAATCATGGATACGAAGTTAAAAGAAAACATAATTATAGTTTAGTGTAACATTTTATAATTCATCAATTGAATTGATAAAATCTAATATTTGTAAAAGAATAAAAGTGGAATACTAACTGGAATTTTGAAAAAATGACGAAAGCTTAATAGTTTTTTATTTATTTAAGGACATGAATGACACTCTTCTAGTGGGGCCATAAGCATTAGTTAAGGTACTGTACAACCCTACATATTTTGGGTCACAGTTATATCAGATTGTAAGAATGCCTAATCATGATATAAGCCATTATGCATGCAATGATGAAGAATTTAAAATTTCTAGTACCACTTTCCACTGTTACAAAAATAAAATTACAAACAAGTTCATTCGAAATTCAAAGATAACTCAAAGCATTAATTGTGGATATCATATAACTGGAAAAATCGGTAATGTATGATCCAGTCTGGTTCAATTATTTATAAGTTGATTATTGAGCGGATCAATTTAATCCGATTTATTTAGTAATGAGTTAAAAAAATTTGAATTCAGTCTGGTCTACCATAAGTTGGTGAGTTAAACGAGTTGACTCACTAATTCACTTATCTAAAAAAAATACAACTTTTTTTAATCTCAAAAATGCTAAATATAATTTTGATTAAAATCTAAATAAATTTCAGTAGAATTCAAATGCAATCCAAAAGAATGTTAAACTTGAACTACAAACCAAAATCACAAAAATACCAATGTGTTGATTAAAAAAAATAACCTAATCCGACCAAAATGCAAAGTCCAAATAATAAAATATACTTATGTGATTTTTTATTTACGGGTTGATCCCCGACTCATCACGGGTTCGATTTGAGTGAGTAGAATTTTAGGTGAGTCGAGTAAAAAATTAATTCGTATTAAAATTTGTAAAAAATTTCAACTCAACTCAATCTAAACCCGTGATGAATAAAATTGACTCGCGGGTTCTGATCGATTTTGACAGCTATAATAATGAACATTTATTTTGCTAAAAATGATTTCATTTTTTATTTTTCAATTAAACAATTTATTTATTTTTTCTTCTAGAAAATGTTTAATTAATTTTAGGTGAAGAAGTGGGACCTAATAATGAGTGAAAAGGTGATGAAGTGAAAGAGAAGAGGGGCCATTTGTGTTGTGAATGTGAAATGAGGATAACTGGTGATATTGTACTTGCAATGATCAAAAAGATATGAATGAATGAGTCAAATCTCTTTAAGATGGTGAATATTTGTTGCATCAGGACCAATGAATCTTCACACACACTTCAGCCTGCAATAAATTAGAGACAGATTCCAACTCATGGATGATTTTGATTGATCACGAACTTTTCACAACCATGCCCTTCAGGCCACACCAATAGTTTTTGCTTTAATTATCCTTCAAAATTTAATCATGCTTTAGGTTGATTTTTATGCTGAGAGAGGGGGAAGGAATATAAAGAGAAAGAAATAAAAATTAAGTGAAATAAAAGTTTTTTGGTGAAATAGGATGGAATTAAAGTGAAAAATTAATAAATAAGAGTATTTCATTAGAAGGAAAAAAATAGATTATTGTTGATTTTCTTTTCCGGCCATTTCTATATTGAAGGATAAAAGTTTCACTCTGGTATATGATACAAACATTTTGAAATCCTCGTCATGAGAATGGAAAAGTAATTTAATTTTAAAGATAAGATTTTGCTGCTTTTAGAATTTTCAGTAAATTCATATAAAGATTTTATTTTGGACCACATCAAACTATGTCAAATTACATCACACATATAGTTTAACAAAATGTTAAATATGTTTTTCATCTTTTAACTCTTAAAGTTAATCTTTTTTTTTTTTTTAATTTCGATTCAATTTAGTTCCCAACTTTAGAAATATGTAAATTTAGTTATTTTAACAAAATTTTATTAAATTCATTTGATATTTCAAACGCATCGCATAACAGTATTTAAATTATTAATACCATTTGAGCCATTTCTATTTACATGTGCTATCGACAAAATTGCTTTGGACTACTCAAACTCTAAAAGATGACAATGATGAAGACGAACCCAACATTGGATTTTCTTTTCACAAAAATTGGAATAAAAATTTTTATCCAACAAAAAATACAAATCATGGAAGAGATAAATTCTAAGTTCCAACATCCAACACTCTTCGCATGTCTTCTAAAGTAGAAAAAAAAAAAAAAACTTCATTAAATCCTTTGCCAAGTAAAATTGCCTTCAATTGACCCAAATGCTTCCAAGCCATATAAGTTTTTTACAAAGGTCTAAATGTGTACACAATTCATCTCCTTTTGTTAACAAAAATACACCTATGCAAATTATTTGTTTACTCCTCTAAACCAGTAAGATAAACTTCTTCAAAAATCTACACAAAGACAATGTCTTCCTTTTTATACAAAGAAAATGTAATTGGAAACAAAGGAATATCAAACACATTATTAAGGACTTGGACAAATGTGTTTTTTTTTTGTGCCCAAACATTTGATGAAGATTTAAATAAAAATGATTTTTTGTGATCTTGATCCCATAAGCAACTCCAACAAATACGAAACTTCAAAGAAGAAATCATACCAATGTTTCACAGAGCAGCAAACCCAGACGCCTCCAACATTCAATCACGAACTAGTACTAAGTAATGCACGATCAACGTTTCATGCAAAGTCTTTATCTCTACAAACCACCATCAAATAGGAGTTAACGTGGACTTGAGTTCTTCGAATTCCCTTCTATTCTATTCATTAACGGTAAATTTTTGAAGTAAAATTTTACTCCCAATTTGTTTTGATCAGTATATAATATATTTATTAGCCTCCTATTATTAAAAAATCGAGTCAAAATGTAGTTTAAATATGTAATTTTTTTTTCAATATTTAAAAAATAAAACTTTCCAGATTTCAAAGTGAATAACTCTAGATGTGATCATTAATATAAAAGATATTAACCCGACCAACTCAAGGTCAACAAAATTATTTTAATATTTTATGTAAACTTAAAGTAATAAATATTTTATGATTAATACAAAAGATGAATTACTGAGAAAAGTAATCCAGTTTTATGGTGAAAAGCCTTGAAGAGTCCCTCCGAGAATTGGAACAGAAAATTGGGTCTGAAGTGGGTTCGCAGATTTTCAGTTTGGATGGGTAAGTAGACGGGTTTCCCGGAAGTTTTTGAAAGTCAAAAATGACTTCTAGATTACACAATTAAGCAAAGGCAAAAAAAAAAAAAAAAAGATTTTCTTATAAGTTGGTGCAGAGGGAAATTTGTGGAGGTGCAAGAAGAAGCTGCCAAACGGTTGGGTGAATATCTTTGAGTGGGTTTGGTTTTCGAATTTTAAGCCCGTCAAAACAAACACCTCATACAAGATGAGGCCCAAATTGCATTAGCTCAACACTGTAACTTGACCAATATATATATATGAAATTGTTATATGTTAAGAGAGAGTTGACTTCTCTAATGTTGCTTATAATAATTATTTTTCCACCCTACAAAGTACATCTGTAGGTAATTATTATAATCTTAAACTTTTTAAACGATAAATAAATGTAAAAATTCTTCAAAGATACTTAAAAAGAAATAGAATAAGTTTATTTGAATTCAAGTTATTAATGTAATACAACTTGTATCCCCATCTAGTAGAAAACAAAACTAATTACATAATTATTAGAAAAGTCAATTTTAGTTGTATTACTAATATTTTAATATTCTTACTAACACGTAAATAGAATGATACTAATACCTAAAGTTAAATATTAATTAAAATTAGAATATATGTTAGAGAAAATATCAATAAATGAAATAAAAATTGTTACAAAATTTACATAAATTTAAAATAAAAGAAATGCAATTTTTTCTTCTTCTTTATATATAATAGATTGGAGATAGTAATAATGAGAATTGTGAAGATTGTTGGATTGATTAGCTTTTAAATTTATTTATACAACATGTGTAAATTAAGTCTATTAAAATAATGATTAAGACAATTATTAGGTGATAATGCTAAAAAGATGCTAATCCCTAGAAAGTGGGAAATACTAATTAAAAAAGTGACCAATGAGTTGAGAAAATTTATGGTATTTTCTTTTGACAAAAAAATCTTGTTCTGACAAAATAATTGCTTATTATAATTCTTAACATGTTTGTAAAAGTTTGTTTATAAAATTAGAAGAAAAAAATATTTTTATTTTATTTTTTTAAGAACATGTTGGAGTTATACTTCTTAGATATAAAAAAAAGTACTCTCAATTAAAAAATACTTACACAAACAGCAACAAATATAAACAAACAAGTTTATCATTAATGGCCGGTAGTAATGAAGTTATTATATACATTAAACCAAAGAATATACCCCTTTCAAAGAAATTAAATTTCATTATTCGTGTAAGCTAAGTGTACGAGTTTGGCATATTAAATTCAAAGTGAAACAAAAACAAAGTGTTGGCCAAATTCTTGATGATGACTGTTTATAAAAGTTCATAATCGTTGTTAATATGGAAGGTGCTAAGTGTTGACATTGATTCGAAGTTTCGAAAATGGAGACTTGTGTGGGTGTTGAAGGAAAAACAAATAGTTAAAATAGAAGATGACTTAACAGCCATGCGTAAGCCAAAAAGCTTTTGTTGAAATGCTAGTTGTTCCATGGAACATCTCATTCATCTGAAAGAGAAACTAACTAATAAAATAATTTACGAAAAAAAGAATCCCATGCAAGGATTTTATTAGGGTTCTTCAATGGTTGGTTTTGATTTGGATATCTCTTTCAGCCATTTGAAAGCTAAAGATTGTCTTTCTTTTAATTTGAAAATGAATGTCTTCTTCAATAATCTGACAAATTAAGCATTCACATATACGAAAGTGTTAATCATTGTAAGAGTTTGATTCTGTTGGTCTGTTGTTGAATCCTATGTATATGTATTCTTAAATATTTGTTCTATGATTCGATTTGTGATTAAAGGAATTTTCGTTGTAGGGTAGGACACGGTTTGAGTTAGTTCAATTTTGATCTAAATGTGTCTCTAAAGCATATTCTTAATGTTATGCTAAAAGGGTTTGTAACTAAGCATATGGGTTATTTAGATTAAATTATGGATTAAATATATTTTTGGTTCCTTAACTTTCAGTGAATTTTAGAATTAGTTTATTTCAAAATTTTGAACTAATTTAGTCCTTCATCTTTTGAAATACGTGAATTTAGTCATTTTAACAGATTTGATTAAGTTTATTTGACTTTTCAAGCGCGTTTCATAATAATATTTGACTTAACATTAAAGTAAAAAGGTGTCAAAGAGTATAAACAACTCAAATACAATCCGGAAATGTGTAAATAATATCAAATAAACCTAACAAAAACTTGATTAAAATTACTAAATCTATGTATTTTGAAAAATGAAGGACTAAATTGGTCCAAAATTTTGAAATGGACTAATTCTAAAATTTCCTGAAAGTTAAGGACAAAAAACATATTTAACTCTTAAATTATTAAGAAATTATCACTTGACATCAAATTGTGATTAAGATATATACTCTGAAAAACATCCGTACGCTGTTATATGACGAATAACTATGAAGTTCCAAATTTTTGTAACAGAAGACATTTTTTCTTTAGATTAAGGGAAAGTTGTACTATTAGTACATGTTTAATAAAGGAGATATTTTAACGTAAAATTGTTATTTTATTGGTGTTGGATGGAGTTGAGGAAATATGAGATGTTTGTGTATATTACCATCCTTTAATAAAATGCCATGAGGCAAGCTTAAAGAAAGGTTATTTGATCATTGTTTTGTAAAATAATCCGTATATATTTTATTCTAAGATTAACCCATAAATCACCTTTGACTTTGATCTTTTCAGCCATCTAATTTATGGTAATATTACATAAAATGTGATTTAATATATTTAACTTTTTATTTCATCTATATATTTAATTAAAGACAAATTCGTAAGAGTATTTTAATAGATAATTAGATATATATAAGTCATGAAAAGAAAAAGTATTTATAAGAAGTGTTCCATAAAAAACAACTAAAATATAACTTTCATATATTAATTTATTAGAAATTTGTCGAATATATAAAATACAATATTCTATTATATTAATAAAAAAATTACACAATAAAACATAATATATGAATATTTAATAATAGTATAATAATAATAATAATATGAAAAAATTAGATATATAATAATTTTGATAAAAAATATATAATATTTCTATGATAAATAACTTGATAGTTACTTAATGGTAGATAGAAAAATAAATTTAGTAAACAAAAAATTTATTAGAACAAATTTTAAATTTTAAATAACTCTAATATCATCTTAAAAATTAAAATTCAATTTTAAAAACAAAAAACACAATTTTTAATTATATGTTTTTGTTTCTGACTCATAAAACAACTTATTTATTCTTGTTTTAATTAAATTATTTGTTATCTTTAAAAAAAAAAGTTAATGGACAAACTGAAAAAAAAAAATGATAAATAAGCTAAGCATTAAGTTATCTTATTAATGATAAAATCAAACAAAAAAATAAAAAATACTTTAAATTTAATAAATATTTAAATTTACAAAGTACTTAAATTTTAAATAAATCCTAGATAATACATACAACAAATTATTACATTTTAGCTTATAGTTTTAAATGTACTTTTGTTTTTATCTTTTGACATTCTTTTATCAACAAACGGTAATGAGGTAAGAATTAAAATTGATAATTTGAAGTGTATTTGTTTTTCGTAGTTTTCTATGTTTTCACTCTATTTCCCTTACTGTCACCGACAGCATTTCACTGTCAGCACAGTGACGTTGTAACGGTAGAATAGAACTTCTCCCACCATCATAATTGCTTACCATTAATTTATTATTTATTTTCATCATACCAAGTACCAACTCCAATACTATTTCATCATCATTGCCATTGTCATAGCAGTTATACCAATACTTTTTTTCTTCAAAAATTAAAATAATACTTTTATACTTTTTTTTTTATTTGTTTGTGTAGTTTCATTTATACCATCAAAGTGTCGGTCGCTCCGTATAATTCCTTAGTACTTCAAATAAATTCTTATTCAAACATAATTTTTCTAAAATTAATCATTGCAATTTTTAATTATTAAGGTACGTGATCTTTGATTGGCAGAGAGAGTAAAAAAGAGAAAAAAAATAGAAGATGTAAAATAATAGAATTAATGTTGTTAATTCTATTATTATAAAAAAAATTGTTTTTAAAAAAGGTTGTGATAATCATAAATTTATGTAATTTTAATTTTTAAAAACAACTTTAACAAATTAACTTATATATAGAATTATGTTTTTTTTTATACTTTTTTAAAACTGCTCATCGAATAGTTTCTTTATTTAAAAACTTACGAATTAAGACAAAGTTAGACTATGCTACTGTCAAATGTATTATAATTACTTATTACTTATACTTATATTTCCAGCATAACATGTATTTTTTTTATGTTGACGTTGCTTAAAAATGTTGAACAATTTTTTTATTTCTAAGTAATAACATCTTTTTAAATATAATAATAACAATAGGAACATTATCTTTTTAGTCGAAGTCGCGATTGCATGAATTATCGTTAAAATTTTATCTCTCTCGTCTTTTCATAGAAAATATACGCGTAAAAATTTAATTATATAATTAGTTACTCTGAAATTATTAATTTATTATTTTTTAAATGATACACGTATATATGGATTATTATATAGATTATGATAGGTGGTAGAAATAAGGATGGAATGTGGAAAGGGGTGCGAAAAGAAAAAAAAAATGTAGTAGGTTGAGTTCTTCTCATTAACAATTTGAATATAATTTGAAGATATATACTAAAAAAAGTGGGAAAGATTATGAGTTAAATTTTCTGACAAATAATAAAAAATAACATTGCTGATAAAAAAATATATAAATTATGTGAGGAATTTAATGTAAATCGAAGGTCTTATCGAAGAAAAACTCACGACTTTAATTCTAAAGTTTTAAATTTATAATTTGACAGATTTTTTGTGTTAAATTTAAGATTTGGGATTTATGATCTAAAGTTTTGGATTTACGGTTATTTTTAATCACTCAAATTTAATATTTAGAGGCTAAAATAATTTTTATTTTTTATTTTGAAGGACTAATTTAACTTTTAAGTTTAGAAAAACAAAACGAACATTTGCTCAAAATTCCATATAAAGTTGACTGGTGAGTTGGCCTATGTGTTTGTCTCTGATGAGACTCTGAAGTTCCTTTCACCAACCTAAATGCCTATTGGAGATTATTTCCTATTCAATGGAATATATAATATTTCTTTTTTCCATATGATTTCATTTAGAAACTTCCACCATCTAATATATTTATTAAGTTATCCATACACGTGCCTACTAATTCCTTTTTGTTAATTTTATGATACACTATGGGGAAAATATTTTAATATTTCAAAAGTTGATGACTTCAGTTCAGAATAATGTTTGTTCGTATGTAATGAAAATATCTGCAGACTATGATTTATAAATAAAAAATAAACTTTCTCGTGGTGATTAAATATAAAATATTATTTTGGAGAAAGTTAAATTAATTGGTTAAGCACATTTTTACAAAAAAGATGTCAGAATTTTAATTCCTACAGTGAGATAAGGGAAGTAATTTAATTAAAGTCGAAGGACTTTTTTATATGTTCAACACTACCAAAGTCTTTACTTATAATTACGTGGACTTCAAAAAATTAAAAGTCTGCATCTAACACTTTTAAATGCCCAATTTGAAGATATTCCATTTTAAAAAATTAGGGTAAAATAAGATCACTTACTACGCAATTTTATTGATTTGATTAGGCTTACATTTGCCAACTAATCTCCATTACATTATCAATGTCAATTCATGAATCCCACAATTAATTAATTATCATAAAATGACTCAAAACTTTGTTATTCCTTTGTTTTTTCTTCTTCTATTAAAAAATTTATATTTTCTGTTAATTTTATTTTGAATTTTTTTCTAAAACATACTTATAATTACTGTCAACTTTTTTGTAAAATACTTTATATAAAACAACTTTTAAAACAAATTTTATAAAATATATTTAAAAATTTTACAATTTTGTAGGAAATAATTATCCACAAAAAATTATTTATCAATTAAAATTCTTAAAACACATATAAGAAAAAAGTTTTTTATTACAAATTTTTTTAACAAATTTGTAAAAACATTCTCATGTAATATAAAAATTTTTAGTAGTATTTTTAGTCGTGATCATATTATATTAATCTAGAGAAAAAAACAAATCTCCTAATTTATTACCTGGTATTTTTTTATTATGACGTGAACATAAACTTGTAAAAACGTATTTGTAGAGGAACAATTCCAAGTTAAATTATGCAAAATCATGTTAAAATATTATTTTATGTAATTTTAAGTGAATGTTTACATGTTTGATCTATAGACCTGGGATTTTAATGCATAGGTGAGTCATGTTATTTAGTGTGGACATGGAATAATGAAGAATCTAAAACTTAGGTTAAGTCAATTTATAAAAAAACTTACACAATACTATATAATAATTGAGAGGAGTCTAACCAAATACAATTAAGATAGAAGATTTTAACATCTATACTTGGTGTTTTTTTTTTTGTTAAAAGACTCTACACTACAAAAATTTTATTTTTCCATTCTATAACTTCAAGTTTCTAAATCCTTAATGATTAGCCCATGTTCTCACTATCTCATCTTTCACAGTTTTTAAATATAATTATTTTTAAACTAAAATAATTATTTACAGTCAAAAATTGTTAACTGAATAAATAAAATTCACGAATAATACAATAAAAATTAATTATATATATTTAATAATTATAATAATATTATCATCATAAAAAGAATAACAAATAGTGTTTTCACTAGTAGTTATAATATTATTTCAAAATATAATATATATATATATATATTTGATAGATTTACAGATATATTTTATTTTTTTAAATTTATATGTTATTTTTGAAAAAGATAATATTTTAATATAATTTAAATTAATTATAATAATTAATATTTTTTTATCAAATTAATTATTTAAATTAACATTTTAAATTTTGTTAACTTACAATAATTTTAAAATGTTTATTCGTGAAAGAAAAAAAAATGTTAGAAATCAAATTTTGTTATTTAGAGCATGAATTAAAAACATCATGTTTGAAAAAACAAAACATATTACTTAAATTGAATTATTTCTTCGACATTGAGATTTTGTAGGGAGAATATAAGAATAGATTGTTCATGGATGATCCCAAGTTAATAATTTATAACTGAATTCTATAAATGTATTAAAAATCTAAAAAAAGAAAAGACACATTTAGATAGTATTGTTTTAACCGCTAATAATATTAATGATTTTGGATTCATGTTGTTCTATTATAAATCAATTCCAAACCTTCTCGAAAAATAATTCAGTCAACATACTTCAAAGTGTAGTATAATTGAAAATAGTAGACAGTATGAAGTTTTCTATGATCATATTATTTTTTTGTTTTATTACCTTTAGCTTTGATTTAGTTCAGTCAGAAAATCTTCAAATATCACAATTTGGAGGAAAACAAAATACCAATATAGCTAAGGTATGGACATTTCATATTGTGCCAAAAAAAGATTTGGCATTGTTTGATGGAAACCAAATCACATTTCATCCTAAACTATAGGATCTCTTTGTTATTATTATAACTTTTCAATGATTTGTTATTTTCATATTCTTAAGGCTTTAATAAGTGCTTGGACTCAAGCATGTGCATCCACATCTGCTGTCAAAATTGTGATTCCAAAAGGAACATATCAAATGACACATGTAAAGCTAAAAGGTCCTTGCAAGGCTCCCATTGAACTTTACGTTGATGGCACAATCAAAGCACCGGTAAAGCCACAAGATGTTGGCGGTGACGAAATTCTCAGGATTGACTATGTTAATGCCTTAACCATATCTGGTAATGGAGTCTTTGATGGTCAAGGTGCCTATGCTTGGAAACAAAATGATTGTTCAAAAAGCTTTAATTGCAAATTACTTGGCATGGTAAATAAATATTATTTTTGACATTCAAATAAAATGCAACATGAGCATCTATCAAAATTAGTTTTTATTCATTTGTGTTATTTTATCATATGTCAACAGAATTTTGCTTTTAACTACATCAATAATTCAATAGTTCGTGGCATTACCAGTAAGGATAGCAAACACTTTCATGTTAATGTTTTGGGATGCAACAATTTCACATTTGATGGATTTAAAGTAAGTGCTCCACATGATAGTGCCAACACTGATGGCATCCATATTGGAAGATCAAGAGGTGTGAATGTTCTTAATACAAACATTGCCACTGGAGATGATTGTGTTTCACTAGGTGACGGTAGTAAACAAGTTCTTGTCCAAAATGTCAAATGTGGACCCGGTCATGGTATTAGTGTTGGAAGCCTTGGAAAGTATAAGGAAGAAGAGCCTGTTGATGGTATTACAATTAAGGGTTGCACTTTGAAAGGAACTGACAATGGAGTGAGGATTAAGACTTGGCCTAGTGAACCAGGAACAATAACAGTTACTAACATGAAATTTGAGGATATTACCATGGACAATGTTAAGAACCCTATCATCATAGACCAAGAGTATTGTCCGTGGAACCAATGTACCAAAAAGGTATTTAGTCTCTTATATATTCATGTACACGTTGATTTTATTATTTTAGTTGCAAAATATTTCATAGACTACAATAAAGGGCCTTAAAAGACTAACTATATCATTTCTTATTGTTGTGATGATCTAGTATCCATCAAAAATAAAGATAAGCAAAGTTACCATCAAGAATATTAAGGGAACTTCAGCAACTAAAGAAGGAGTAATTATTGCTTGTAGCAGTGGTGTACCATGTGAAGGTGTGGAGATATCTAATGTTGATCTCAAGTTCAAAGGAGCTCCGGCAATAGCTGTGTGCAGTAATGTCAAACCAAAAATAACAGGAAAGGCTCCTGCCTGTACAGCTCCAAGTAATAAAAAAGAGTAATACAAATTTATTTAAAAAATCTATAAGTGTATTGTTTTTAAATAGTATATAGGGTTAGTTGTAATTGTTATCCATTGTTAATAAATACTTTAAATACACTCAAGTAAAATGATAGTTATGTATATAATAGTTCTTTAACAATGAAGTGTTCATTCATCTGACAATAATATGTCTAACAAAATTTCTATTAGTTTTTCATGGTATTAAAAAGTTTATGGAATGATTTAAAATATACGTGCAAGAAAAAAATATTTATTTCTACTGGTGATTTAAAATGCTTCTTGATTAAATCCGTTATTAAAATAAGAATTAATGATACTTCATTTAATGATCGTATGAAAACTTATTTGGAGGGCTCTTTATCTCATAGCTTAATTCAAACTATTAGTATCTTTTCAATTCAAATTTTCTTCTTTTATAATAATATAGTAATAATATTTAAAGATTTCAATTGTAGAAATAAAGTTTTAAAATTTCATCCTAAAAAATTTCAAACATTTTCATTAAAATCAACGTATGTTACTCTCATGTAATTTGTTATTACCATTATACTAAACTGGCAATTATATTTAAAATCCCATTCAATTTCATATGAATATAATTTAAACATAATATAGATTATTTTTTTTAATGTAATTTGTGAAAAACATCTAATTTATATATATATATATATATATATATATATATATATATATATATATATATATATATATATATATTTATATATATATATGTATATCTTATTCTCTTGACAATTAATTTTGTAACCTTTTTTTTCTTTTCTTATATAATTTTTTTTCATATATCTTTTTTAATTGTTTGACTTGTTTAATATCAACAAAATCAATTTCATTGAATTAAATGATTTTTAGATATCACACTTAGTTATTTCTACCTTTTTTTTTATATTTTTATTTATTATTTATTTTTTTACATGAAAATGTTTAACTCTCTCAATTTTTATTTATTTGCCTAAACTTTTCATTTACTATGTAGTATAAAAAAAACATTTTTTTTTTTAAATTTTTCATTATCCTCTATGTTTTTATTTAAAGAACTTTTTGATTCACTTAAACAATTTTCATTATTTTTCAATGTTTCAACTAGTTCAATATGTAAAATGTTTTTTCAGATCTCCAAAGTACTTTATATCTTATCATAATCTTAACTATACATTTTTTCTTTTGTACAATATTGTTCAATGGCATATGAAATCGTTTTTAGATGTAAGCCCCATTTTTTCCGTCTTAAACTGATAGGCCCAACTCTAGTAGGTAAGGGGCTCAAGTCAGCCCCTTAGTTTCTTTGGTTGTATTAGAAAAACTCTTCAACTTTCCCATTTCATTTCCCACTACATTTTTCGTCCTCTCACTTAGCACCACCCACTCACCTTACGTTTCTTTACTATTTGGTAGCTTTGGTTCGACGTGAGTCTTAGTGGTGGTCTCATTTTTCGCTTCTCTTGGTTCTGTTTCCCAGTTCAGTAAGCTGTAGTAGTGTTGTAGTGGTCTTCTTTGGGGGCTTGTTTTTGTTCTGCTAGCATCTATCTAGGTAAGGGAAGCTAGAACTTAAAGTCTTTTAAAGTGATTTTTCTGGTTTTGCTTGAGATTGTGTGTTGAAATATTCTAGATTGATGATAGTGTGGTATTGAACTAATTGCATGTTTGCTTGAGTTGAAGTTTCTGGTTTGCATGCGTGAGCAGGGAATAACTCTCTTGTTTTCGCCCAAGTGAGCAACTCTCGCCTAAGCGAAAATAGCAGAAAGCTCACCCAGGGTTCTGCTCAAGTTGTCTCGCTCAAGCGACGAGCTCCAGTTTTGAGTGAAAGTAATCTCACCCACGCGAGGAAGTCTCGCTTAAGCGAGAACTCACAGAACCTTCCAGTGCTCCCTGATTGCAATCTCGCTTAGGCGAAAGCTTTTAGCTTGAACGATGGATTCTTGTCGCTTGAACCAGAACTCTTTAGCTTGAGCGAGATTGACAACAGAGTTGTTTAAATGTATGTCTACTTCCATGATTGTGTGGTTTATCCTTTTTATAGCCTGGGGTATGATGTTGTGTATGTTTAAGTGCGATGGAATGAGACTGTTATATTTTGTGCTTAACATGAAATGAACTATGGATTGGTTGGTTGGTGGTGCATTAGCATGAAAATGGGATGTTTTGAGATTTCATGTTGATCTTGTGGGAACATGAATATGGTATGAGCTAGACGTAATTCCATGAGTCTCTTGGCGAGAATTCATGGTGGTGTTGTAGTGTATATAATTAGATAAGGATTCAAGCAAGGTTGCATCGTGAAACTCTAAAGAATCAGTTAGTCTCACATAGAGCGGACTGATTCAAGTGGTGTGGTGAGAAAAGCAGGAGGTCCTAGTCTTTGGTAGGATAATGACCTTAGATGATCATGGGCTAACCTTGTGCGTGGTAGGGTGAAATCCATTGGCAATGGCTTTATAGAGCAGTGGATGCCACAACAAGTGGAAACATCTAGTGAATTCGATCTTATTATATGTATCCGGATAATTGAGTTATAGAGTCCTATTTAGACATGTCAAAGTGAGCCAACCCGGCTCACACGGGTTGGCTCACCACGAGCCGGGTTGAAAATGAGTGAACCCAACCCGGCTCACTTTCTGGTGAGCTAGAAATTTTGTAACCCGGCTCAACCCA
>Ga0214542_1000543_pt1 | contig 69182 bp, 20 predicted proteins | sample CNSS1metaG_FD_160096 | JGI IMG/M metagenome (GOLD analysis project Ga0214542, IMG submission 160096) | Root nodule microbial communities from cowpea collected in UCLA plant growth center, Los Angeles, California, USA - CNSS1 | ecosystem: Host-associated > Plants > Roots > Nodule | place: USA...
GGTGTGGTTTTGGGCGAATGTGTGGCTCGCCCAAGCGAGGGGATCTCGCCTAAGCGAGATAACGTAATGTTGTGGCTGTGTTAAGCTCGCCCAAGCGAGGTGAACTAGCCTAAGCGAAACAGAGGGCTTAGCTTGGGCGAGAGGCTATGGCTTGAGCGAGTTTATGTGGATTGCTCATGTTTGAATGATCTTGTGTGTGTGGAATGACTACTTTTCTTAAATATGGGAAGTATGTACATGTGTTGTGGTGTGTGGGCTTGAAGGACTAAGTCCAATAGAGGTCTGGGATGTGCTCGGTGGTTGGACACATGATGGGCATGGAACTGGTTGAGTTCCCGTCGGCTATTAATGGGTGAGGAGTCCTTAGTATGGTGATTGCATGTGTCGGGCGCACGATGGGCAAGGGACTGTGATGTTCCCGTCGGCTACTATTGGGCGAGGAGTCCATAGTATGGTGATTGCGTCCGTGTCAGGGTCCAAGTATGAGGCTTGGATGTTTTTACTACAGGCGAGGAGTCTGTAGGGCAGGACTATGAGCAGGATAGGCTCATAGGGTTGGACCACGAATGAGTTAGTTTCGTAGGAGCACAGGGAAGTCCCAAGACCTAGTTCATGCATGTGAGTCATGAAGGATTATGAGGTCATGGTTGGGTGATTTGAAAAGTATGAGAATTTTAATTGTGTTATTTGGGTTGGGGAAACATATTTATATTCTTGTATCAGTTTTATATATTATGCATAGCTCACCCTTTCTGTGTGTGTGGCGATGATTAGATAACTCTTTATCCGGGAGCAGCTGATTTGACAGGTGAGCCAGGAGACGCATAGACTCGGAGCGGGGCTAGCTTGGGAATTTTTGTATATATATATATATATATATATATATATATATATATTTTTAATATTTTAGTTTTGAGATAATTATGTAATCATTTCAGAAGCCATTGAACTTTATTTCAGTTTTAAGAGTATGGATTCCTGGTTTATGATAGTTATATTAAAGTTTTAAATTTCCCGTATTCTTGGAAAATGGTTTTATTAGATGCGTTCATTATTTTATCTTGAATTTTATTTATTAAATTTTCGTAATATTTTTTAGGGATGTTACAGGACTTCAGAATTTTTCACTCTCACGAACAAATGGAAAATATACAAAACCACATATTTTCTCCCGCTTGAAGAATGGTATTATAAATTATAATTTTTTATTGTTTGTTAAATATCTGTTACAAACTAGCTGCAATTGAATAGTATTAAGTACCATTTCTTTTCTATATAAACATATCTCTTGTACTAGTATTTTCAATTAGTTTTGCCTTTTAACTTATTATACATAATGAAGCTTGTGATATGTATTCTAGCTCCCTAAATCTGAAATACTTTCATTTCATACTTGGACATGAGTTTATGAAACCGAAAGAAAAGACAGATTAAATGCTAAGAAGAATTTTGCATGAAATGTTGTATGTAAAGAAGAAACAATTCAACATCAATAATAGCAATGACTAATGTAGTTTATATATACATTCGCTTATATAAAATACCGATACCTTAAGATTAGATCAGATAAAAAAAACAAAGGTTCACAAGGAAGACACTATAATAGTGCGAATGAACCTCCGGAGGTTGCTTATGAAATTTTGAATTCACCTAAAGTACCACTAGTCCAAAGAAGCTTTGTTTGCTTTTATTTATCACCAAAAGTTATATTCATTCCTGTGTAAAATCTGATATCAAGAAAATGAAAAGGGTGTGAGGAATCAAGTTTAACAAGTCAACAAATGGAAACAAAATTCAAAAGAAGATGAGAACTAAAATATGGAAGTTTATAAGAGACCACAATCTAACCTATAACAAGCAATAGGTGGAGGAGAACCAAATCCCATGAGGCTGAAAAAATAAAGGACATAAAAAGCTTTGGATCATAGCATGGTATAAACGCCAGCCTTCCATGTCTAAGATTTCGAATGCTGAGATCTATACACGACTAGTTCCTGTAGAGAAAAGTTAAATGTGAGTTTTCATTCTTTTGGTAATTCAACCATTGATTAAGGCCAAAAAAACAAGACTAGAGGGATTAAAGAGTTTACCTTAGAACAGCTTATTTGATCATGATTCACGTTCGAAGATTTCACTATTGTTTCCCACTTAGTATAACTTGATGCTCTACTAAAACCCTGTCTTTTAGACTTGGATTGTGTACCTTGATTTTTATGAGGGAATGAATTCTTAGAAGAAACCAGAGGCAGGGCACGACAAAGCCAGGACTCAGAAGGTGACTTTGGCAATGGTGGAGCAAGAGGATGTAGAACATATTCAGTGCCAACTTTTCGTTGATCATCAATTACTACAATTTGTTGGTTGTTGATCTCTGCATCTTTGTCAAATGAACTTGGCACAAGTTGCAAGGACGTGGATTCTTGATTAATTTCTTGATCAGCTTTATCTTCTTTGGCCATGAGATATACCATGCTTGGTAAAGTTGAAGAATTGACATCCACAGAATTCAAATCTTGAGAACCCAAATTCTCGTCCAAAGCATGTAGGTGTTTGATATCTCGAAAAGAATCTAGTAAGGAATTTCTTTCTTTTCCTGCCACTGTTGCGCTTCCTAATGAACGTGAACTAGAGCATGACGATTTTACAGTACTCGCAGTATCTATGTACAGTGTCTTTTCAATAGTAAAGCTCCCGGAACTTGAGCTTCTTTTGGCTCCATGTGATAGCATCTCTTGAATACTTGCAGATCCTCTGCTAGGAAATTTCAATTTGCCCGAAAGATTATTGTGAGCTTGTTTGGAATCACCAGGAAAGAGAGGTTGAGATTTACTTGGAAAAGGAGACATGCCAGCACCAGCACCAGCAGTTCTTGAACGACGAAAGGGAGAGAGCCTACCCAGCTGCTTCATTTCACCAGAGTAAGTATACCTGCTTGATTCACTAGTCCATTTTTTCCTTAGATCCTGCTTCTCTGGTGATGCAGCTCTTGAGCTTGATTTCCTCATATTAATAGCATCCCAAGCCTGCAGCAAAAAAAGTTCATGATTCAATTGACTACAATGCATGAATAGGGAATAAGTGTTATTTAGTTCATACCTTCTTTATAACTGGAGCTGGTCGGTGAGAGCGAATATGAGAACTTTTATCAGGTTTTCCAACCTCATAGGCAGAATACAATGATAACTGATTCCCCATTTTTGTCCCAGTCACTGGATTTAGCATGCACAATGAATTTCTAACACATAATCTAGGAAGCAATCCGCAACCTTTAGCTGAAATATTTGCATAATCATTAGTTTCATCTCCACTTTCCTCTTCTTCATCTTCTTGACATTGACCATTATATGGTACAATGTCGGTGATATATCTATTAACAAATGACTTCTTTTGCTCAGGAACCAATTTGATAAACTCCCTAGGTTGTTCTTGCAGAACAGATTGTTTTCTAGAAGAAACATATTGAGGAGGCTGGATTGTCATAGCCTTTGCTGCATGTAAAAACCGGCTCATCATGAAATCATGAGCTTGTTTATCAGTAGACGAGGCTCCACACATATTTGAATCCAGGTTATCTAAGCCACTAACACCACTTAAACTACAATTCATGGACAATGGTTCCGTAGGTGAGAGTGTCTCAAGGGCATCAGAAAAAACATCACCATCATCATCATCATAGTCATCGTTCTCTTCCACCTTTTCTGTTTTCACATCTTTGCGTTCTCTGTCACGGTCTATTTTCTCACTAAAAGAATTTGATGTGGTTGGGCATCTAAAGTTATTTGCAACATTAGTGTCCTTTTCCAATGGTTGTTTGGTATGATTTGTGGACTTTCCAGGGGGAAGAGTTGGGGTTGGGGCAATTGAAGCTTGTATAGGAGGTTGAGTTTCAGATCCATCATAATCCTTCGGCCTTCCAGGGATATGCTCCCAATTGAAAGGCACTGCAACAGGGTCTGTTACCTGATCCAAAGTGGTGTCTGATTCACAGTGTGGAAGTGTTTGTGGCTTCTCTAACATCCTTCTATTTGTTTCAGTTAAGGATGGAGGTGTACCAAAAGACCGTCTCACCGACATAAGAGGAGCATCAATGTTCAACTTCCTTTCATCCATCATGTTCCACACCAACATCAACTCAACTCTTTCTTTCTTTCTTTCTTTTATGCAATCACTCTCATTAGTAAGTTCAAGAATCACGGGAATATCACATGCTACTAATTTCAGCGTAAAAAGGATGCGATATCCAAATCCTTCTATTCAATCAAGAAAATCTGGAAAATAGAAGATGAAAGAACCAGATGATTACAATTTAAACAGAAAATTCTCTGCTTCAAATTTGCATCCAACGGGACTCAAATAACTTTCCATCTTCTCAGCCTTTAACCAGAGAAAGAAAAATTCCGTAATGGTCGGTCTATTGAGAAAATGAGACGGGAAAAACAAACATTCCACTGATTCTAGTTATATAAATTTTGATTTTTGTTGCTCAAGAAACCAAAGACTAAAGCATAGGACAATAAAACTCCTATAAAAACCCCACTTTCCTCTTCTCAATAAGCCAAAGATACAAATATTTAACAGGCGCAATTCTTTAAAAACAACAGAGGCAACTAAGTATGGTTAATAAACTAAACAGACAAAGCAAGACAATCTTGATGGATCATTATATCATAACAAGCTTAGCTTAAGGTCCCACTAGAGTAATAATTGAAGTGCAAGAGAAAAAGCAATGAAGAAAAATGATACCTATTTAATAACAGCATGAAACATGGGACATGGTCATCCCAGGAAATTTCATTGTAAGCCAAATTGAAGAAAGTGTGTGTGGTGTGATTTTTGTCTTGGTCATGTGGCATTATGCATCTGAATTGGCCATATAAAACTGAAGAAATGGATAGCAGGGAATGATCAAATAAGTAGAGAGTGAACATCACTTGGTGAGAGAGTTCAGTCCCACGAAAGATGAAATGAGTGAGTGAGTGGGGGGAATGAGTAAGCACAAAGGAAAGCAGAGATAAAGACAGAAAGATTGGGTATTTGCTCTTCTTTTGCTTTCTGCGTAATTTCGGATTTTACAATGTGTCTGTAAGATACTGACCAAGATAACGTTCAAGAATGGACTAAATATTCCACTCCAATGCTGTTACACTTTTTTTCACTGTTCAAACCACGCGCTTCCTTTTTCAACTACTTTCTTTCTGGTTCGTCATTTGCAATTTAATTTTTATTTTGTTTAAGTTTTTCCATGTCGCTTTCATGCAACACACTACACGTGGCTTCAACGTTAAGCTGAAGAATCCCCTAAAGTAAGTTTATTTTAAAAATCAATGATTAGGCATGTCTATAATTTTAAATATATCATAATTTTATTACAGAAAAAAAAATATTTTTCATTTTTATCCACCAGCACTTTATATATGCCATTGTACCTGCTATCTATATTTAGCAATTTGAATCATAAAATTTTGTTAGTTTTTTAACGTTTCTTACATCAAGCTATTTCTTTTTGTCCTCTAACCAAAATATCCTTGGATTAAGGATTTACAAATTGAAGTTTAAAATAAAAATAATAAAAATGACTAATATAAATAAGCTAAGGTTACTAATTAATGAATAATTTTATGATAATATTTTAGAATTTTTGTAATTGTCATTGATAGAGTGATGGAGACTAAATTATGATAAATGAGATGACTTTAGATTGATCACGTGTGACTACTTCTTCTGTAGGCATCTTCGTTACTAAATCTAATGGTCACTACACTTTTAAAGTTAGTAACACTATACTTTTTAAACACTTTCGTATTGTTTTAATATTATTTTCTCACGTTTTACATATTTATAAATTTTAGGCTTAAATACCTTTTTGGTCCTCATTTTCATAGTGTTTGTTGCGGATGGTCCTCATTTTGACAGAATGTTTAAAATGGTCCTCATTTGTATCGAATGTTTAAAATGGTCCTCATTTGTATCGAATGTTTAAAATGATCCTCATTTTCGCAATTCGTGTTTTATTTGGTCTTTACCTGTAACGCCGTTAAAATCATTAACGGAGCATTGTACCACACCTGTACAGTACACGTAACACATCCTAATACAAACTGTGCCACCTGTACAATGCTCCGTTAATGATTTAAATGGTGTTACAGAGAAGACCAAATAAAACACGAATTGCGAAAATGAGGACCATTTTAAACATTCGGTAAAAATGAGGACCATTTTAAACATTCTATCAAAAGGAGGACAATCCACAATAAACACTACGAAAATAAGGACCAAAAAAGTATTTAAGCCTAAATTTTATTAGTTTTTAGTTTCGTGCATTTTAACTTTAAAGGGTATTATATTTTTCAAAAGGCTCTCTCACTATATTACAGACAAAGTTTTTGGTGACGCTTAAAAGAAATGTGTAAACACGATCTCAAACTCATCGTTTGTTTATAATTAGGGATAGCAAAAATATTCGTGCCCGCAGATATCCGTGGATAAAATCCGCGATGGATAGTTACTATCCGCGGGTATTTATTACCTGCGGGTAGCAGGTAGCAGGTATTTTAATACCCGGTTATAAACGGGTCGGGTACGGGTATCATACTATCCGTACCCGCGGGTACCCGTTACCCGCAAAAAATTAAAATTAAAATTAATTTATATTTTATTAAGTTAAATTTAATTAAAATTAGAAGTAACAGTATATTTTATTATGTCAAATTTAATTATAATTATAATTATAATTATAATTTAATTTTTATTTTATTTTATTTTATTTTTATAATTTTATATTAAAAAATTTATAAAATACATATTTGTTTAAATATTTGCGGGTATCGGGTATCCATGGGTGCCCGTGGGTTTTAAAAATATCCGCGGATATTTTTGAAGCGGATACCCGACGGGTAAACGGGCGGGTAATGGGCAAATTTTTTTTTAGCGGGTCGGGTACGGGTATCATACTATCCGTGCCCGACCCGACCCGTTGTCATCCCTATTTATAACGTTGTTTAAGGTAAGAAGCAATAATGGCGTTCAACAAATCATCTGTTTGTATATATAATTACGACGGTTTGGAAAACCATCATTTAAATTTGTCTGAAACTATAAAGAAAACACAATATAATGATGGTTAGTGTTAATAACACCATTATAACTTATCTTTATAAAAAAATTGTAATTAATATACCATGATGATATTGTCATAATCGTCGTTGAATATTGTGATATAACAACGCTTATGGTTAAAATTGTCATTATATATTATTTTTTTTAAATGTGTTTGAAATTATGAATTAACTCAAAACTTTTCATATTTTCATTCACAATTTTAGCTAAGGTCTCTGCTTCAACATCACTGATAATGTTCTTTAATCCATCTTTCATTGTCGAGTATACAAATTCAAATGTTTCAACCACACCTAGAGTGTTTACCAATTCACCATGCCACATTCATATTGTATAATTCTTGTTGGCCACCCGTGTCGGACTTCCATGGCGGACAAAACATGTGACCGACGCACGTATGATACTATGTCAAATATGTTCTATTGGGCCAAAAATGACCTTTTTTAGGGACCCACTGGAGAAATATGGCATAGCCCGTGAAGGCGTCGAAGTTGAAACCATGGGTGGAGTCACGGTGGTTTCCAATTGGGTATTAGAAGTAAAAGAAACTCGTGAAGACGCCAACAAAGCCTATGGTAGCGAAAATCCCAAACTTTTCAGATAGGGTAGCGAGAATTGCCTAGAGTGTGCAACATTTATAATTGTAATATTGTTTTAAACTTTGTTTTTTTATAACAATAACGACCATTGTTGATAGCGATGACTTTGCCTAGAGGACATGGTGTAAAGGCAGCACATACTATTACTATTGTTTCTTTTTTGTCATGAAGAAGATAAAGAAGAAGAAAAAGCGATATGATCCTATTCAGGAAAGAGTACTATCGTTTCTGAATTTGAATCTTCCAAAAACACAATGAGAATAAATCAGAGAAGAACGCAAAATAAGACAGAGATGGAAGACGCCATAATCTAGCAGATGATAAGTCAAGTGAAGATTCGTCACAAAGATGTAATCTTTGATAAGAACCAGAAGCCTAAGCCAAGAACAAAGAGAGAACAAAGAGAATCCCCACTTTAATGAAATCAAATTCAATATATCACTAAAAAGTGTCTACATTAATTTTTGGTACCTCTATATATAGGTACATAAGTTTAAGAAAATCTGGGAACCCTACAAGAAGGCCTAACCCAAAGAACATAAATATATAAACTAATTTATAAAAGAAAGTCCAAAGTCTAAAAACATAAATTAATCTTCCTACAAACTATTATTCAAATGTGCTCCAAGTCATGATCTTCATATCCTTTGAATTTTTTATTGCTTGTAGAATCAGAAGCATTGAATAGATTTGATCTTCCAATCTTTTGCTCCTTGCCCTTCTCATAGGTCCTTTAAATTGTAAAGGTTCATTTTCAAGTTCTTTTTGTATGAAATCTTGGGATAATCATCTATCATTCCCTCCTTTTTAAAGAGAATTTGTTCTCAAATTTGTACCACTTGAAGTTTAGGAGATAGTCCTCTATTATACCCTCCTTCTTAAAAAAAAGTTGTTCTTAAATTCGTTTCACTTGAAGATTCCTTATCAAAAAGAGTTGAAAGCTTATAGTTTTTTTTAATAAATTAATAATTTATTATATTATTTAATATTCTGAATTTTTATCCCATAGAAATACTATTCATCAATAAGAAATCTATGCTTTATTTAAATTTTTTGTTCATTTATTATAATTGTTCATCTAATAAAGTATCAATTATTTTCAATAAAATTATTTAAATATCAATTTATTTATTTTTCATATTTTTATATTATTTAAATATATTTATTTAAAATTTATAATTAATATAGTTTTTCTAAATATTAATTAATATATTTTTTATATATTTTTTAAATATATTGATTTAGTTTTTTTTATTTATGTAGTTATTTAAATATTAATCAATATATTATTTATATTTATATACTATTTAAATATTGGTATTTAAATTTTTTTATTAATATAGTTAGTTAAAAAAAAGTATACATATTGACGTATTCGTATCCTTATTTTTACAGTTTAACCGTATTCTCATATCAGTGTTTCCGTTCGTACCCATATCCGTAATTGGGCTTCAAAACTCACAACACATATCTACTTAATTCTCTATCACATTCTTGTGACAATAACTTGATTGTTGCCACTTGAAATACCTTTCATTGCTATTTATTTGATGCTCAGAATATCTGACTTCTCATTCACGGGTTTGGCCGTATAGTAATGTACTCGGAGAAACGCCACCCACTCTATGCCTTTTCTCTTCTTTATCTGCAGGAAAATATCACTTAAAAACCTAGTTTTCATATATCATGAAAATTTTACTTTAATAATGAAATATTATATCTAAACCAGTCATCAAAGACACCAAGAAATATGTTATTTAAGATTTTGAATAAATTATATAATGATTATATAAGATAGGTTGATTGTGAAAATATCATAACTCTTTTCTCTGCAATTATTTGCAAAAGAACGCACATGATCCGCATAACTTCTTGTGCACTGTGTTCAACGTTTTTTTTATCACCATTATATAATATCATTTGGAGCCTCGCTAGAACGAAAAGATAAGATGACATGAGATTTGTGGGAATAAAACTACATATATGACAATTTTGGTGGTATATGAGAAGAATGATAAAAAATGCGTACGTCTTCATTCACACAATTGGATTGGACCACCTAAAAATCCATAAAAAAAAAACAAACGAATTAAACGTGGGGATATAATTCACCAAGATGTCACATGAAGCAATCTCATCACGACTCAATACATATGTTACTGAAGAAGTGCATAATTCAACACAGTTGGTTACTGGTTTGTGCAAGTGATGAGTTCGAAGATGACCAAGTTGTTTCTTCTTTTCCTCGTCCTGGTTTCCTTCACATGTCTCTCCTTTGCTTTGCCGAGTGCGTACTCCATTCATGGGCGTGACAAGTTGGACAAGTTTTCTTCGGAGGAAGAAGTGTTGCAACTGTTCCAAGTGTGGCAGAAGGAGCACGGTCGTGAATACAGCAATCCAGAGGAGAAGGCAAAAAGGTTCCACATTTTCCAGAGGAATCTGAGGTATATCAATGAGATGAATGCAAAGAGAAAGTCATTGACGCAGCACCGTTTGGGTCTGAACAAGTTTGCTGATATGAGTCCTGAGGAGTTCGCGGAAACCTACTTGAAACAAATAGAGATGCCCTCCAACATGGAGAGTAGGAAGGTTCAGGATGATGACGACTGTCAAAACCTTCCTGAGTCTGTAGATTGGAGGGAGAAGGGTGCTGTGACCGAAGTTAGAGATCAAGGGGAATGCCGTAAGACTCATTTTGAGAAAAAGCATATTGTTATTGTATTTTCATAGACTTTTATCTCTTCTTCAATATTTTCATTATGCAGCATAAACAACATACATAATTTTGTACTGATTTATCATGTTACACTCTGTTATCAGAGAGCCACTGGGCTTTCAGCGTGACCGGGGCCATTGAAGGAATAAACAAAATAGTTACCGGGGATCTTGTCACCCTCTCTGCACAAGAACTCGTGGACTGTGACCCTGCCAGCCATGGCTGTGCTGGAGGCTTTTACTTCAATGCATTTGGTTACGTTATCGACAATGGTGGCATTGACACAGAAGAAAATTACCCTTACACGGCCAAAAACGGTTCTTGCAGGGTCTGCTTTACACTTTATTTCTCCTGGCAACTCTAAATTTATATGGAGACATTATCTTTGTCGTTAATTTAAGGTTTTGGTTTTTTCTTACAGGTAAATGCAAACAAGGTTGTTAGCATTGATAACCTTCTGGTTGTGGATGGGACAGAAGAAGGTCTCTTGTGCCGTGTTAGTAAGCAGCCTGTTAGTGTAAGCATAGATGCAACCGGGCTTCAATTTTACAGTGGTGTAAGAATATTTCTTTCTCGTAATGGTTGAATATATATATATATATATATATATATATATATATATATATATGTTTTATAATTTTGTCCAGAAAGATTATGCGAATTTAAAAATTTTGTTGTGGTAGGTATAACTTGTGAATGATTGTGACAGGGAGTGTATGGTGGTGATAACTGCTCGAAGAATTCAAGGTCTGCAACTCTTGTGTGTTTAATAGTGGGTTATGGTTCAGTGGGTGGAGAAGAGTATTGGATTGTGAAGAACTCGTGGGGTAAAGAATGGGGAGAAAATGGTTACCTCTTGATCAAGAGAAATGTTAGTGACGAGTGGCCTTATGGTGTATGTGCCATCAATGCTGCGGCTGGTTATCCAATCAAAGAGGTTTCATCATCTTCACCTCTCTTATCTGCAGACATATAGTACTATCCATCCTTTTCAAACCAATAGGTTTTCTCTAAAGCACAAAACCTTTGTGTATGGGCATATTACTACTTAAGTATTTGCCTTCAAAATAATAAGCTTTGTGTGCTAATTTGGGTTAAGGTGCTTTAATAAAACAATGGATGGTAGTTCAACTATAGTTGCCTTTGGTTTTTATTTTTTTGCTCTTTTATTTATTTTCTTTTCGATAAGCAAAGATTTGGTAATAAAAATTTTAAGCTATGTTCGACTAGCAACGTCAATATATTTTGTAACACGTCAATAAAATAAGAAGGAATCCTATCCTCTATCATTTAGAACGTTGATGACCTTTTAAATAGTAAAATTTGTTAATATTAGCATTTCTTGTAACTTTCTTTTTCATAAATAATTTCATAGTAATTAGTGTTTGGTAGCGTTGTGAAAATGGATTGTTGTATACACCCAACCTAGCACATATCACATTCAAGTTAAGCTCCATAAAAAGTTTCAAATTCTATTGAACCCATTGAAGACCGGATTGGGCCTGGTGCATCTCACAGGTAGTGATGTTAAAAAAATTGATACTCCCAAGCATATGCAGGTAAAATCTACAATATATGCTAAATATATATATATATAGATATTCCTAATAGAATAGATATTTGCGAGCAATGAGTATATATATTTAAATTATCTGTTTAGTAATGAAGTGATCCATGAATGCTTCATAACTGATAAATGGACTAGAAGGCTATGTATTGGTAGGCCCAATGCACAGGTTTTACAATTAGACTTAAAGATTTTAGAATTTGGTAAAATCTGGATAATTTAAATATCAAAAGAGTTTTCAATAACTTATACAGAAGAAATGAAATTCATCACCAAACAAGAATTATTCTCTTCACATAAAAAATTTATGTAAATTAGGAACAATCGCCCCCCTCGAAACACCCTCCCGAACCAGTCCTGCATATTGTGAAACTTCCAAATATCGTATCAATCAAGCACTGTTTTTGCAGACTAGAATAAAAAACAAATGAAAAAGAAAACGCAACTCACATCAACAAATTCCAAAACTTCATGTCACACTCACAATTACTCAATTTTAAGATATTTTTGTTGATTTGACCGGTAATTTTTATCTCAAGGTTCTTAATGGAAATAAAAATGTGAATACATTTTATATTGTTGAAAATTTTGGTTGAACTAATCTTGCAAACATTTAATAAAACCTTAAGCTTCAAAGATAGTCCCCTCTTCAGAAAAAAAAAAGTAAGTAAAAAAACGGGGTGTTAATAGCAATTCCTTTTTGTCATATATCCTTGCCCTGCTAGGCCCACTTTCCCTTGAGGAGCACAGCCCAGAAGCAAGAGCCAGCGTGATTAATCATGAATCGCAGCACGGGGTTATGTAGGTATTAGGTAGATTTATTAATTACAATAACAGTGATATTTTATAATTAAACGAGCATAGAAGTGTATAATCATTACATTTATTATATTAATTATATGAGGATGAAGTATAAGTGTGAAACTTGTAGGGTGATAGCTTCATCTACTTAACTTACCATCCAAAACGATTCCAAGTTCATTAAGAATCACTACATACAGAGGCAAAAGGAAGAAGCCAAGATCACGTGCCAGAGATGACATTTAGCACCTGGAATTTTTGAACCGAACTACTCGTCAACTCACGGATCAATGGATACTTTTAAACCACTCTCTATGCCTCTTTCTTTTGGCCTTAATTTCATTACAATACCATCGCTTTGCAATTTGTCATTTTCTGAAAGAGGAATTTCTTTCAATCTCCTAATATCAATTTTCTTTTTATCTCATGTAAATTATTTCACATGTATTTAGATATTTAATAATTGATTTGGATTGGTTACTTAGAGCTATCTTTCTTACTACATATTCTTGTTAACGTGTTGGAATAAATTACGTCGGGAACCTTGCCAATTAAAATCACTAAGGAGGGACCAAAAAGCTTTCGTAACTGAGGTGAGGACTAATTTAGTGGAAGACCCAGAATTATTGAGTCAAGTCTTTTGTAATTTAGTATTTGCATCTGACTAGTTTTAGAGAATAGTTGCAATTGCTGTTTGACCCTTCTCCATAGTACCCATAGTACCCAATGGAGTTTTATTTATTTTTCTTATGTGTCCAAATAATCAACCCTTGCTCATAGTCCAAACAGACACGTCACTCTTGGTTTTTCAAAAACATGAATCATTGTATCAAACTATAATTATTCTGCGGTGATTACTCTGATTAATGGAGCCATTATTAAACTACAGGAACACGTTAATACATCAAATAATTTGATTTTACGTTACATGAGGTTGGCTAACATGGATATGTGTTCCTCCTTATATTCATGGTACGAAGTATTGTCAACTCTTTCAGATTGAAGATCATAATTTCAATTTTACATTCTAAATCAATTCTCACACTTCCCCTTCAATCAAACCATATCCAACAACAAAACATCCCATATTCCATACCAGCTTTGTCCCCGTAAATCTCAGAACTTCACGCTCGCCAATTACGTCATGGCCCCAAACACTTTAAAAAAAATCGACAAGTCAAAAATAAAATAAAATAAAATAATTCGCAATCACCCACTGAAACTTATTTTTAGTTTTTTAAAAGACTATCCATCCCTCTCTCTTTTCAATTTCCGTTAAATTAAATTATCTGTCAAGTTTCACCTTCCGAGTCATGTTCAATCGCCGTTAACTCTCTTTAAAACATGACGCCGTTGCTTCCTTCCCACTTCCTCTATATCCACTAGCCGCGAACCTTAACAACATTAGAGCAAACAAACCAAGCTCTGTTTTTTTTTTTTTTCCTTTCTTTCATGCTAGAACAGGAAAACCAAAGCAGTGACGCAAAATGAAGCCCCTTTGCAGATTCTTGATTCTCTTATCGCTATTTGCTCTGGTGGAATCGTCATGCAGCAGTGAAGAAGAGCACGTTTTGGTGTCAAAGGCTTTCAAATCAGTCTCTGGCTTCGACGCTCACTCCTGGTTTCGAACCAACTGTTCACAAGCTCACATCACCAGAATAGTACTTCCATCCCAAAACCTCACCGGCACAATCTCCTGGGGCTACCTCAGGAACATGTCCAACCTTAAGGTTTTCGATCTCTCAGGAAATTCCTTACAGGGCCACGTGCCAAGCTGGTTTTGGTCAACTTCATCCTTGTTGGAAATAAACCTCTCCGGTAACAGGTTCGGAGGGAGCATCATTATCCACTCCTCCAAACCCACAACACAAAACACCTCGTTTTCAATTTCATCCGTTCAAACGCTCAATCTCTCCCACAACAGGTTCACCAATTCAATCCAACTTTCTTCCTTCCACAACCTTAAAATCCTCGACCTTTCCAACAACAACCTGCGAACACTCCCCACCGGACTCCAAAACCTCTCCAGGCTTCATCACCTCGATCTCTCAAGCTGTAATCTCCATAGCGACGTAAAGCCAGTTTCCTCTCTTCACTCACTTCGCTACTTGGACTTATCGAACAACACCTTCACGGGAAATTTCCCTTTTGATTTCCCTCCACTCGCCACCCTCGAATTCCTCAACATCTCCTATAACAACTTCACCTCATCAACTAGCCTAACCAAGTTCAACAGTTTCGGTAAATCAGCTTTTATCCACGCTGGCAACAACTTCACCTACGACAGCACCGCGTCCAAAACGACCAACAACAGTAAAAACTCAGCGCAATCCACCCACAAGAAACAACGGAAGCGAAAATACAAAACGCTGATTGCTGCAGCGTCGTCTGCGGGATTAGCAGTTCTCCTAATTCTGTTGTCCATTTGGGTACTCCGCATTGTTATTCGGAAGAGGAAGCAACGTGCCAAGAGGAGCAAGTGGGCGATTTCGATGCCGGTTCCACTTGGGATGAACGTGGTGACTAGCAGAGTGGAGAAATCAGGGCCGTTCGCTTTCGAGACTGAATCGGGGTCAACGTGGGTGGCTGACCTGAAGGAACCGTCTTCTGCGGCGGTGGTGATGTTTGAGAAGCCGTTGATGAACCTTACTTTCAAGGACCTCATTGTCGCCACGTCACACTTCGGGAAAGACTCGCTGCTGGCGGAGGGAAGGTGTGGACCCGTTTACAGAGCCGTGCTGCCGGGGGACCTCCACGTGGCGATCAAGGTCCTGGAACACGCTAGAGACGTTGATCCTGATGATTCGGTCGCCACGTTCGTTGACCTCTCAAGACTCAAGCACCCCAACTTGTTGCCCCTCTCCGGTTACTGCATTGCTGGTAAGCGTGCCGTACTGCACACTCTGTTTCAAAATGTTTTCTTTTTTCAATTTTCTTGGCTCTGCGCTCATTAATGGCTTTCACGGGTTTTAATTTTCTAATGTCCTTGTCTGTTCTGTTCCATAACATGTTGCCTTCTGTTGTGTCATTCTTTCCTTTCTTTCTTCTCCAAATATAAAATCTATCGTCTCTGGTTATGATTGCGCGTGGTAATTCGTGCGCACTGTACTTTCCGCAGGTTTAAATTTTGAGTTCCCACAATTGCCACATTCGTAATGTATTTACCATAAACTTTCTTGTTGTCATCCAAAAATATATTGTCTAATTAGGTTGTGTTGTCTCAATGGACCCATTAAGTTTGAGCTGAATTTTTAGTTTGAATCCACGTATGAACAGCTCGCCAAATTTTAGTTTGTTTCTTATCTAGCTGAAGGAACATGACCTAATTTATAAGGGAAAGGGAGATGTCAAGCTACCCGTTATAGTACTGGCACACATTAGTACGCATTCCTTTTCAATTGAGAAAATTAGTTATTATTATCATTTTTGCATACTCATAGAAGAAATTTAAGTATTCTATATATAAAAACACAAACACGACAAAAAAAGAAGTTACCTTTTCTAATCAGAAAATATAAGCATATTTATGTATTTAATTGAATAGTTATATTTATTATTATTTTGGTGAAATTTTCAGGTAAGGAGAAACTGGTACTGTACGAGTACATGGCGAACGGCGACCTTGGAAGGTGGCTACACGAGCTTCCAACTGGGGACACCAATGTAGAGGATTGGACAAGCGACACGTGGGAGATACAAAACGGCGCCGTCGACGACGGATCCCCCGAAAAGATGGGGTGGCTGACACGACATCGTATCGCGGTTGGGATAGCGCGTGGTCTCGCGTACCTTCACCACGCGCGTTCGAAGCCCGTGGTGCACGGCCACTTCGTCACCTCCAACATTTTACTCGCAGACGATTTCGAGCCCCGGATCTCCGATTTCGGGTTGCGACATGACCGGAACCCGAACGGAGGCACAGAGGCCGACGTGTACTGCTTCGGGGCAGCGCTGATGGAGCTCCTAACGGGGAGGGAGAGCACGGCGGAGACGGTGGCCGCGGCGAGGAAGGCAGTGAGGGAGGGGCAGGGCGTTAGGGTTCTGGACGAGAGGCTCCTGGTGGGTGGTGACTCGGTGGTGAGTGAGATGGTGGAGACTCTCCGAGTGGCGTTTTTGTGTACGGCGGAACACCCTTGGAAGAGGCCCACAATGCAGCAGGTTTTGGGTTTGGTGAAAGACATTCGTCCTCATGAACAGCAACTCGTGACGAGTTGACTCGTCAACCCTATATTTATTTTATTTAATTTTTGGGCGAAAAGCAAAAGTTGAAAAGGACAAAAAGATGGGCATGGAGAAGGGGAAGCGGAGAGTAGTTTACTCTTTTTTCTGGGGAGGGGGCAAAGGAGCAGGGAATCCCACTCAGGAGTTTCCATAATTTATTCGTTTTCTTCTTTTCTTTATGTGCTCTCTTCACTTTTAAAATATACATATTTTTTACTTTTTGGATTTTATTTTGTCTTACCCCCTCTTTTGTTTTTGCTTTATTCTGTTGTTGTTGATTTATTTATCTTTAGCTAAGATTAGGAATGTCCCTCGGGTAGTTACGTGTTTTGGTCGTTGAATGAAGGGGACCATGGACGAAAACATACGTAGAAACTTCATGAGGTGCTTTCATTCTTGATTTGTCAATACGAGGGGCTGATTTATGGAGGTGCTGGTCATTGTCCAAGGAATTACGTAGGGGCCTGAGTTTTCGTTTTTCAATGATTTTTAAATTTTATGGGAGGACATTTATTATGTCCGTTAGTCAGAATATTTTGTGTCCATGCATGAAAGTAGAAAACTCTATGAATGATTGCAAAATTACGTTCTCAATCAATTAAATATCAATAATGTGATGATTTTTAAGATAATCAATGTCCATCTAACGTCATGCTAACCAATTGCTGAACCATCAAATTGTAAACTAACAACTTGCTACTTCTTTTTTGTTTGAATGCTGAGCAAATAAAGCTTCAGATTAATTAATTACCCATTAGCCTTTGTAATGAGTCCATCTTTTATAGAATGAGTAAAATACCAATTTGTACTATATGTCCCATCGGTCAATCGGCCAAATCTAATTCTTAGGCCCATCAGCCAAAGTTGAAGAAATAGTACATGAAAGGCTATCGGACGAACGGTCGAACGGCCTCACGAATAAATTGCAGGACCACCGGAGAATCGGCTCTGTCAACCAGCCATGTAGCATCGTTAAACTATAAGACCATCGGTCGAACAGATCACGAATAAACTATAAGACCATCGGTCAAACGGTTAAACAAATAAATCATGAGCCAACCGTGTTCATGCCCACCGGTCCATCGGTAACACCTGGTCGAGCGACACGGACCCTCAATGGCACATCGGTCGATCGGACAAGTACGTGTAGCACCTAACCATAACACGACTATCAATGAACCAACCCTCGGTTGATCAATCTCTTTAGACTTGTGTAGTCCTTCGCATGTGTCTGTCGGTCGGCGTATTAAAAACAGTATAACTAACCCAGCCAAGCGGTCATCGGTCGCACGATCAGACAGTCAGTCAATCGAGTTAATTAACGTTAAACGAGTCAATAATCTTGGTTAAGGGATCATTGGGCCGTGATTAAGGAACTCTAATCACAGGCCCACACAGAAAACTATAAATAGGGCCCAAAGGTAGGTTGGTGAGAATCTTAATTTCGCATTTATTACAGCAGATACATCGATACACCGACCGGTCCTTTACTGACTTAAGCATCGGAGTACTTTAGACAGGTACCCCGATCGTCATCCCAGCCGATCGAGCTAAGGATTGGATTTCGCTGAAGTTACTGGTGTGGAGAAGGATAGCGCAAGTCTGGAGAGGTTCTTTTAGTAGGCTCTTGGTCCCTACCCCGAAACATCAATTAATAATAATAATTGAAAAATGCACAACTGAACATTATCTACAAGGGTTGTAAGAAGACCAATATATTGAGATATACACCTATCTTAATATTTAGTTTATTTATTGATAATCATTTTATTATTTAGAATATTCCTAGTTGTAAAAGAAACATTATCTAATAACAATATTTCACATCCATGATTGATAAAATAAATTCATTGTATATTATAACCATCAACTATCAAGAATGAAACCAAATAATCGTAATAAGATATTTTACGTGTTGTCATCATCTTAGTATTATTTGGGTTAGTCATTAACTAATAATAATCTAACTAAAAACATTTGGGATATGTTTTTATAGTATCTTTAGTCCATCTACAATCCCTAATAGAATATGATCATTTCTACCCATCGGTTAATAGTAGATTCAACAAAAATTTAGATTAAGCGTGTGTTTAAATATATCTAACTTTTTTATAAGAAGATTATGTTTAATAACCAATAATGATCGAATTATGTTCCATTTCAATGCTAAATAGGATAAAAAGACTTGATTGTTTTTGTGAATATTTATGTTAAGCAATCCTACAATAATTTTTTTTAGTAGTCAAAATTTAATTTGTAGAACAATCCCATTTCACAAAATTATTTGAATTTGAACCCTAAGAGGTTTTATACAATAAATATTGTGTAACACCATTTATATAGGTAACAAAGTATAAATTCTTTTTACATCATTAAAGATACAAGTTAACTATAAAGGAGAGATTCACTAAAATCTAATATCTTTTTCCATAATAGATCGTCCAACAAACAATAACAACATAAAATTTTATACCATTTTATCCACAACTTCATAGGTAATAAAAGTTTATATTTTTTATTAGAAGACGAGAAAGTATATTCATAATCTTGAGAGGTCTTGATGAGGATTTCGAAAAAGTTTAAAAGCGGTGAAGCAGAACAAAGATTGTTCAAATGTGACTTGAAACAATGATCGATAAGGAGGAGTGAGAGAGTTTCTCAATACCCCTAGCAACCTCCAAGAGGCTCTCCAAGTACCCAAAAATGTTTTTCTATCGTGCAAAATGAGGAATGGTCCAAACTCTCGCGAGAAACAAGTTTAAAAACTCATTTTTTGACATGTCAACGACGTCACCACTCAGTCTTGTCTCAGCCGCGTTCAACGCCAGGTTTTACGAATTAAATGACGCTCAGCCTTGTGGCGCACACCGCTCAACCTTGGACAGTTTGACAGCATTCTGTATTTAAAGTACTGGGCGTGATTCCAGTGGCGCCCGACGCGGGTATTTGCTTCAAAATCAATCTTTTCTTGTCCAATCATGCTCCCTTGAGTTCTTGCTTGTTTTCCTCCACCACAAATGCTTCCTATTAACTTATTTAACACACTTAGAAGAGATTAGAGGCAAAACATAAAACAACTAAAACACAAAACAATACAAAACACACTAAACTTGAGGATATAACAAGATAAAAGCTAGAAAAAAGTTGATTTATTCATGACAATAAACACACAAAAAGAGGTAAAAATAGACATTATCATGAATATGTGGATCATTATGTCGATAAGTTAACTAATTTATCTTTGATTCATAGAGAGAAATATAAGTAGTTTAATGTTTTACCTCCATATATTTATTTAGACTTTTTTTCATAATAGGTATAATTTGCCTATGTTTCGTGAAGTGTAATTTTTATCATGGGTTCGGTGTGGTCTCCCATGTTTGTATGCCTTCAATTTATTTTTTCTTTTTAATAAATTTTCATGTAATGATAAATGATTCAGATAAGTTAACTAATTTATCTTTGATTCATAGAGAGAAATATAAGTGGTTTAATGTTTTACTTCTTTGTATTTATTTATTTTTTTTTTCATAAATTAAGTTTGCCTATGTTTGGTGAAACCTAATTTTTATGATGGGTTTAGTGGGTTTAGTGTGGTGCCCCCGTGTGTTTTGTATGCTTTCAATTTATTTTTTCTTTTTAATAAATTTTCATGTAATGACAAATGATTGATGAGCTTTGAAGTATCATTATAGCTTAGATGTCAAAATTCATAGTGATCTTTAACATGACCTTATTTGGAATAATAACTAAATATCAACTATGTTTGTTTAAATGACATCAATAAACTCAATGTTATTTGATTTAATATTAAAAAAATCAAAAAGTAATATGAAACAACTGAAACACATGTGTGTCTTTTTACGTTAAGTTGACCAAAGTCAGTCCCAAATATAAGTCAAGTCAAGTCGACTACGTTCCAAGATTGGGTTGAGTGTACCAGATCATGATCAACATAAATTAGTCTGATTTTAGGTCAAGTTAATTCAATTCAACACATATTTAATAGCCTTAATAGTGATATATTATATCCAACTCACTAAATTTAATTTAGTTGACAAAATGAATTGAATCTAAATTTAATTCAGTTTATATTAATTGAAAAAAATTCAAATTTAGTTTTTGATTATAAAACCAATTTATTTATTAAATATAGATCGAATATTTTGAAAAATCCAACCTAACCTCCATTCTTAAGGGGTTATTATTTTTATGACATATTTCTAGTTATATATATTATTGTCAAAATTTATATATATATATATATATATATATATATATATATATGAAAAGGGTGTATTACATAGTAATTTAATATTTTTTAATAAATGATCAAATAGTGGTAAAATTTTATAAAGCTTTGTGTACGTAATCAATACTGTGAGAACTTTTGATATGACCCATGGATCGGTTAAAAATTATTATGTGAAAAAAAAAAACTCTCGTAAAAGCTAAAATAAAGTGACTTTGTTCCTCTTTCTATATATATTCTTTTTCTTCCATCATCATGCATTAAACTGAGACAGAGAGAGAAATCGCACGTAAAGATCCCTAAAAAATTCTACCTCTTTGGTGAAGATAAATGTAGAGTCTAAATTTTTTACTAATTTTTTTTCCTCAGTTAAGCATTAAAAATATATTATATTAATATTTTAAATATCTTTTTAATATATTTTAAAACATTAAAATTAGTGGTAATCAATATTATGAAGGCACAGTAAAATAATAGTACAAAAAAATCTAACAAAAAATCTAAATTCATAAATATAAGGAAGTAAAATATCAATTTTGTTCATCTATCGGTTTCTTATATTATTTAAAGCATACAAAATTAATTTAATATATATATAGACCAAAGAAAATAATATTAATTATTTTTCTTCCTTTTTATTTATATACTTCCTTCTCTATTTCTTTTTCTCAAATTTACTCCCATTTATTTTTCAAGAAATCAATCAAAACATAAAAGCAATTGACATGCATGTTTGAAAAGGTACGAAGTGCTTCACATATGGAAAACAACTAGTTACAGTACGCTGTTGTGTCGTGACCTCGTTCGTACTCTTGTGTTTACTACTTTTTAGCTTTTGTTGTCTTTGTAATGTTCTTTTCCTTGCAACTGAGAAGTGGTATTCAAAAATTTTCATTGACGATGTTGAAGATCGCACCATATAAATAAACTGTTATAATATATACTTAAGATTTAATTTTTGTCTCATAAATTAGTTTTATAAAAGTGAATGAGACATAAACGTTGAAAATTTTTACCATCCATTATCATTTACCTTAAACTCAATTCGTGGCAAAGTACAGAAGAGAAACAAATATGAGCAATTTCATGAACGTTTCAAACCTATGAGTTTCTATAGAATACAATCCAGCAACACATGATACTCCTTCAAAAAGAAAAAGTCACAACAAGTATAATATTCGATAATTCTTTAACCGATGTGTTTCTGCAACTGTTTTAATGAATCACAAAAACAAGATTCCATCTTTTTAAAAGATATAGCAATGTCTGAGTTTTTTTTACGAAAGATACACCATTGGCTGACACATTAAAGTGAACTTCAGTTATAGATTTTTCACTTTTTCTTTATATATACACATCTACATGTTTCCAAATAGCTACACAATCTGACTCATTCTGATAATTTTACATTACCTTCATGAATGAATAAAGTAGTTCCACAAAGATCAGATTTGCTTTCTTCATCTCTCATCATTTTGAGTGCCAATTCCATCACCTCAGTGGAGGTTTCTCTTTCAAATCGGATCAAAGTTAAATTAAACGTGTTATGATTCATATTTAAGTTAAAACTTGTTAAAAATCTTAGGGATAATGTCAATAATTTTACTTTACATTCAAATGATGAATTTAAAACTCTAACGTCAAATCACACATGCATTCATCTTTTAAGTTGTTGGAAGTGGGCACTGCGACAATGTTAAATCCAGTGACTCTGAATAAAGGTTACATAACACTAACACAAATTGATCTGAATTCTATAACTGGAAGGCATACGTAGCAGAACCATAAAAATCACTGTATTCATTTTTCTTTTCACATTAAAGTTTGAGCTGGGCCACTGAACATGCTTGATGATGACTCGGGTTTCTTGCACATGTTCTCGAAGAATCCATGTTACTGAATATGGTAAACAGTGGATGTAAATATTTGAGTGCGGATTTTATTTTAAGATACGTTTCGTATTGTAGAATTCTTTTTGTTTTTCATTTTCAAGTATCATGACTTTTAGGAATTATAAATTTTGTTAACTAATTATAATTTGTAAAAATGACTGGATTTTGTTTGATTGGTTTCTTCAAAAATCCAAACGAATGCAAATATTTTTACTAAATAAATGTGTGATTAAGTTATTGCCTAAAAAAATGTTTTAATTTAGAAAGTTAGATTTCTAACTTTTTTTTTTATTACAAGTTTCCTTTGGAAAACCTATTCAAAATCCATTTCTAGAACCATACTTTTAAAAGAATGTTACTTTTTTAAATTAGCCAACACGATCTCTCTCTCTCTCTCTCTCTCTCTCTCTCTCTCTCTCTATATATATATATATATATATATATATATATATATATATATATATATTCCCAACTTCGTATTCCCGAAAAAAGAAAAAGAGAATTCTTCTACCAAATGTTCCAGATGTGTAAAGACACAACATGAAATAAGACTGCATAAGATAAACTGATAATTTATTTTTTTGGGATAAGATAATTACATAGATTAAACTCTTTAACAGTAACTGCAGCCCAAAATAGACACCATCCATGAAACAGGAAAATGAAAAAGAAATTGGAGTATTAAAAATTCAGTTGGCTTAAGAAAAGGATTTCCAGTTTTGAATTTTTTTTTTGTCTGCTTTCAAAAGCTTGAATTTATATTAATTGTAGTAAGAAATTAGAATTATAAATTTTATATGAAACATCTTAGATTTTCAATAAAAAAATTACCATCTTAAATTTTTTTAACCAAACACAAAATTATAAAATATTAAAAATAGAATGCATAGAAATAAATAAAAAAATTAAAAAAGACATTTTTTGAAATGTCATTCAATATCGGCTACCTGAAAATCAATGTAATATATATGTGAGACCAAAGTTGATTTGTAATGTTGATAATAGTGGAACCGGTCTAAAAGGAAAAGGAAAATTATATATCAATTGTGTGAGAATATAACAGAGTTTTTCGATATTTCTTAGGAATCATTATTAATGGATATGTTTGTAAACGATATTTAGAATACTAAGTTTAGAACAAAAGTTTAGAAAACTAATACTAGATATTTCCAGATTAATTTGTATACGAGCTCATTTTGATTTATGAACTAGTGGGCCAGCTCTCAAGTGCATCAATGGCAGGGCAGGATGACACATTCAACCCGTTTTTTACGAACCAGCAATTAATCAGGCTAAAATGGATCGGTTGACCCATTTCATCTCCCCCCTATACACACTATGAACATCATCTTCTTCCCCTTTTTCCCAACTCTTCTTCCCCACACACAAATTACTACCCACAACTCCATCTTCTTGTTTACATCCTATTCTCTTCTCCATATCTTCTTCTCCTCATTATGGTTTTAGCCACACCAACCCAACAAAGTTCTGATAGGAGTTGATGTTGATTTGTGTTCCCAAATCTATTTTTCAGATGGTTTGTGTTTTTCCTTCTTTTTTTATGATTTTTGTGAATGAAAACATACGAATGAGTGTAAAAATGAGTTAACTTAGAGCATATAGGTTGGCTCAACTCAGTTCATTTGGTTAAAATTTGTTGGTTCAACTCAGTTCACTTGGTTAAAATTTGTGTAATCTAACTCGTCCAACTATGAGTTTATAGGTAAGTGGGTTGACCCACTTAAAACTATTTTGTTCTTCTAAATTATTTTATATATTTATGACAATACAATCAAAATTATTGACTTGACTCATTATTTTATAACATACATTCAAAATATTCAAATATATTATCAAATATTATTATAAAGATGCTAGTTAAAAATTAAAGTGTCAACTTACATAATTTGATAAACAAATAAATTAAACATTCAAACATTATTGAATATAATTTTAGTATTTAAAAAATTAAATTGTCAACCTACAAAATTAAAAGTAATAAATAATTATGATATAAAATTTGTGAAAATTATCAAAAAGTATTAAAGGGTTGTTGATGGTGGATTATGGATCAATTTATTTTCAACTTGATTCGAACTCGTTTAATTCATAAATCAAATAATACGAATTGAAATTGATCCACGTTTAAAAAAGAAAAACTAGATTTTATTCGACTCAAATGCGTAATAAACTACATTAATTCACAGGTTCAAAGTTCATTTTCATCTCTACGTACTTACGAATAGCTTTTAATTGTTTACACTGGATCTAGAGGTGAGGGATGCGGTTAAGTTTTTGAAAATAATGTAGATGCAAAGCAACCTTCTAAACAAATTTTGAGGTTTCGTGTAAGGATTCATAACCATTGGTTTTAATGTACATTTTTGTGGAGTCACGCTGGAAAATATTTCGGTATAACATGTCAAAATTATTAGCACATTAAATCACTATTACGTTATTTAAGATATATATATATATATATATATATATATATATATATATATATATATATATATATATATATATATTTTTTCTCTTTTTTATCTATTATCTATAGAATGTGTATGTGTGGTGCAAATGGAAGAGGTAAAGAATGATTTTTTTTAGATGAGAGATTTATTTTAAACAAAGCATTATAACCCCAATCAGCCTCATACTACTACTTCAATCATTTCTCCAATGGGCTTCACTCCGCTACTTAGAATGGGCCTGCTGCGATGATTTTAATTACTTGGCCCACATTCTTCATATTCATCCACGCTATTTCTATTTCTCTCCTTCTGTATTGTAAGGAAAAAAACACATACTTTCACTTATAAGTTGGGATATCCATCATGTTATGCATCTTACTAACATGATATCCAATGTTCATCTACAAATAAAAAAGTAACGAAAAGAAAAAGAAAAAAAAATCTTCATATTTTTTTGAAACATTCCCCGATGCTATTAACGGAACTATCCTGAAAAGTTTTTTTTTTTTTTAATTGTTTTGGAATGACAAAACAATGAAACCAATTTTATCTCTGTACATAAAAAATGAAGAACATGATAAAAGTATTTATGGAAACGACTAAATTCAATAAAATTGCAACAAAACAAAATCAAGGTATTTCTCTTTACCTTCAACAGAGAGAAGATAAAGTTGGTAAGGATTAAGAGAGCAACCATGATAGAGGATAAATAACGAAAATGATATTTTGAGAAATATTTTATTGACAAAGTTAATAAAGTAAAGTAATTATTTAGTTTTTATGTATTTTACAAAAAAAAAAAGTAATAAAGTTTTTAAAGAAATTATTAAAAATAAGATTTATAATTTTTGTAGAGGTATGTTAAAAAGGGAAGGGGAATGCAAATAGAAATTAGGGGATGGTAAATAGCAAAAACTTGTCCTCTGTGGTCAACAATGCTGGGCTTATTATCCATAGTCAATTTTGTTTATGTATATATTTTGTTGGTTGCTAATCACAGACATATTTTTGGTGGGGTTCTAATGACTCAAATTAGGGTGCTTCTTCCAACACCTCCATAGTTTTTTCCCTGCATCTCCATAGGTCAAGTTCAAAGACCATTTTACCAGCTGGAAATTGTTCCATCAGCACTTTAGCATAGTCACTGTTATGGGTTTTGTCAATGAGCCTAAGCTTTCTCCTTGAATCCTCTTGAAAACGATCCCTGAATGAGCTACAATGTGTTGTGCCTGTGGCTTTAGCACCTAATCCTAGATTTGCATGGTATAATCCGTAAAGTAATCTACATTTCAGACTTATTATTCAAATTTGCATTATGAATAGCATAATCTGAAATGTAATTTTACACTTTAGATTGTATAATGCAAAATGTAATTTTTGTTATGGATGCATTTTAAATTTATCTTGTGAATTATACAATCCAAAATGTAATTTGTATTTAGATTTATTTTCTAAATTTGTATTACAAATTATATAATTCAAGGTGTAAATTTGTCTTATAAATTATACAATTCAAAATATTTATAAATTTTACTGATCCAAAACTACATTTACAGTACAAATATAATTGAAATTTAAAAACATATGGGTGCAGAAAGAAAACATCGGGGCCGCAGGAAGAAATTCACTCAAATTACTGGTAAATTCTTAAATCTTGATTCATTGCATGTCTGTCTATTCAAGGCTACTAGATCAGTTAATTGTTTAAGTTCAAGTTCAAGTTCATACTCCCAATTCATCAGTGCGTTTATCTATAGTTTTACAAACCTGCATTAATATATATATATATATATATATATATATATATATTATGATTTGGTGTGGTCTCCATGTTATGCAATAACTATCGTTGGATTTTGAAATATAAACATAATTAAAATGTCCAAGTTTCAGTTATATTTAATACAAATTTATTTAAAAATAAAAGAAAGTATGTTTTGAATATTTATTTAGTGGTAAGTTTTTGTGCAATGATTTAATAGTGTTGATTAATACATAATTTAATACTACACAAATAAAGTGTTGTTTATAAATTGAATGCAATTAAAATAAAATTAGCAATGACACCCTTTATTACAATAGACTCATATGTGCTTACTCGATTACTAATAACATATTTGGTGAGCATTCACATGCAACTCCACGAAATTAGTCACCCAGTGCTTTTCTTTATTTTAAGTTTCTTTCTTTTCCTAAACCCTAAACCCAAAAGGACAAAAAGCTAAAGTATGTTGGTGTAATCTTTAATGACTGGATCATTCTTTCTTGTCGACTGGAATATACGTAGGAATTGTGCCTTTACACTTTAGAGATAACTTGGGCCACTCTTCTTTAATAACACAAAACAGAAAAATTGTTCAACATAAATATTAAAGTGTATTATTTAAGTACATGAAAGGAATGTGGTGTAGGAGTAAATAATTTTTTATCAAAAAAAGTCTAACTTGGGAGTTTCATTTTGCTTTTCTCCCTACCTTTTGGTCCCATACACTACCCTTACTACACTTTTTTTCCCATCACTTTTCTCTATGACATGGAAATGCATCATAGTTACCAGGAGATGGTTGCTTATCTTCCTAAGCTTCACCCTTTAATCTAAATTTCTTTTCTCTTTCCTTTTATAAAGCATATATATATATATATATATATATATATATATATATATATGCAATTTTATATTCATTATCTTTAAAGTATAAGAATTAAAATATAATAAAATTTGAAAAATAGAAAATTTTAAGGATGTGTTCTTTTCTACATAGTTATTTTAGTAAGGAGATAGAGAGTGATGATCTACGAGTATTATGAATGTTCGTTTTCGATAAAAGGAAACGAATCAAAAGCGACGATTTGCGAGATTATGTTACATTTTGGATCCTACTAGTTTGAACAGATTTGAGAGAGAACTTTGACATTTCACCATTCTGTCCAAGCTTTGGCATAACAATAGAGATGTTCATAGCATGCACAAGCTTTGCAGCATTCCACCATTTTTGTTCCTTCATGGAGATAGTAGTCATTTGTGTGATTATGAAGAAGTAATGGAAAGGATAGATTCTACTTGTATCCAATTCTAATTTTCTAGCTTTTTCTTGATTTACCTGGTTCTATTTACCATTTATCCGGTTATATTTATCATGTACCAGATTCCAATATACTTTATTTTTTATCCAGATCCATTTAGGGTGTATCCTATTCTAACATTTTTTTTTCAATTAATAAATAACATTAATATTTTTTTATGAAGAAAAAAATTCAAAATTAATTATAACTTATCTGATTATCATTTTATACTACATTAACACTAAAGACAATTTCATAATCTAATTTTTTCATAAATTAAATTTTATTTTTTATTCGAGACATCAATCAAATCGTACACAAACTTTCATAAAATTTATTCTCAAACTTACTCTAATATCATCTTCAAATCACTTAAAAAAATATATAAATTTCATTCTCAAATTCACTTAAATAAATGTTCTTCCTCTTTCATAAATCCTCCCGCTAAAAAAAACACAGCCTAACAGTATAAATATATTTAAAGAGAAACAGTGATGCATGCCGCGGGTAGATCGTTGAGTTGAAATGGAAGCTTTGAACATAGTTGATTATGTAGCTTTAGAAAGTGAGAGTGTACATCATCAATGTCACTTCATGGGTTTAATTAGGTACACCTACCTTTACAACAGACAACAAAAATACAATACCTTTACACCTAGGCGCGTGAATACAAACACAAGGGCATAAGTGGAATATCTCATTCTCAGCTCTAAAAGGATGGATAGAAATAAATTAGTAGAATAAAAATAACTAAAAGTAAAAATCAAAGATATTTTATTAAAGAAAAATAAGTTAACAATAAAATAAATATAATTGTTTCTATCTTCATATTTCTAACCAAAGTTGTCATTGAAACTCGCAAAAAAATTCAGAAGCTGGGTCCAGTGAGGAAGATTGGTTCACACAAAATGATATCATCGTTCCAAAAAGAGGCTTTTTCTTAATACTTGTTTATTAGAATTATAAATTATAATATTATTAATTATTAAATTTTAGATCAAAATTTTATAAAGTAGTAACACCACATGATTCTTTTTTTTCACATATGTATATTGGCATTATTAAGGATGACTGTATGGTTACGGTCTGCTTACCTTTTCGTTAATATCATATGTTTATATCAATAGGGTAAAACTTAAAACTTAAAACTTAAAACTTAAACTTATATTTATATATGCAATAAATTGGTTTTCCTAATCAAAATTTGTTTGTTAAATTTATTTAATATTTTAAATACATTCAATTCAAATAATATAAAAGACGTTTGAAATATTAAATAAATTTAACAAAATTTTGTTTAAATAATTAAATTTATATATTTTTAAAATTCAAAAACTAAATTGAATTAAAATTTTGAAAATAAAAATTTAATTTAATTTTTACTTAAATTATGGGAAAAAATATATTAATTTCCAAATTTAAAATACTCGTCAAAAAGATTATTTAAAATGATAGATGCACGACACGAAGATTTGGATTACATAAAAAGTTTCTAAGAATATGATTGAAAATATAAGTTGAATTGCGCTAAATTTAGCCTAAATCAATTTTTATGTATTGACAATGTGAGAAGTTAGCGAATAGTTTGATTCGGTGCGTTAACTTGATTCGATTATGAATTATAAATATTTTTATTTTTTTATTTAATAATATTAGTTAAAAAATGTCAATTGTATGAATTTAACAACATATATATAGAAATAGATGGAAAAATATATATTTGCACAATGTTTAAAATAATTCTTACACTATCGACAACGAAGAATAATTTAACTACAGATTCGTATTAGCAACGAGATTTATGATAGAATAGCCGAGAAAAATGTAAACATTAAACTTTTTGAGTGAGGTGTCAGAGTTTCTTTATAAATTTGAGAATATTTATAAATTAATTTTTTTATGAAAAGAATTGTTAATTTATTAAGTATTTACAATTTTATATTTTTTTAATTGAATTTTTATCATTTAATTTTTCGTAGTTGTTATTTTAGTTACATGACTGTTATTTTATTTTATTATTTGATTAAATTTTTTCATGTTAGAAAATAGATATAGTGACTACATAAAATGATATTACAAATTATTTTTATTAAAATTACATTGGATAAGATTTTCATGTTTATAATGATTTTAACACCATCACCTATAATGATTAAGAATCTGTATCGATACCATCTTGGAGTTCGTTATATTTTTTTTGTCTTCCGAAATATCCTCACCATTTTATATTCACTTATTCTTTTATGAGTCATGAAATCACATTTTATTAACCTGTAGAAACAGTCCAGAGAAATAATAAAATAAGATAACATTCACAGAAAAATAAAACAGTAAAAATTTAATGTTCAATGAATAAAAAATATTGAACTTTGTGAGTGAATTGAATCCTTATTAAACCTGTTTTAAGGATTTGATGAGTTGGAGAAGAGAAAGTGATGACACTGCATAAACGTTGGAGAAGAAGGTTTAAAGATCTGGGCTCTAATATCAATGCTAGTTGTCTTCACATAGGAAATGAGAGACGTCGGAGATTATTACTGCTACCTTCCTTCTTTACTGCATTTCATTTCATACAAACTAACTATTATAAGCCTCCATATAAAGCTTCCTCATAAGAAAATGACTTAACGATGACTCCCCATTCTCTATTAACTTTTTTTGTGCTGCGTTTTTTTAGGGTTAAATATATTTTTGTCTCTTAAGTTTCAGAAAAATTTGATAATAATTTTTCTTCAAAAGTTTTGACCAATTTAATTATTCATCTTTAAAAATGTATGAATTTAGTCATTTTAACCAAATGTTATTAAGTTTATCTGACGTGTCAAGGCGCATTTCATAATAGTATTTTAATTATTTACATCATTTGACACATTTTGTTTTAATATTAACTCAAATATTATAATAAAATGTGTTTAAAATGTCAAATAAACTTAACAAAATTCGGTAAGAAGTACTAAATTCACGCATTTCTAAAGATAAAAGACTAAATTGGTATAAAATTTTGAAGATTGACTAATTCTAAAATTCACAAATTCACTGAAACTTGAGAGATAAAAACATATTTAACTATTTTTTTAATATTAAAAATATATTATATTTTATTCTAAATACTGACACGACAAAGTAACAATACAGAATTAGAATTAGTAAAGAATTTAAATTTCCCGATAATTAAAACAATCAAATTTTCTTATTTATATATAAAATTAACATGCTAACTATCACTACACAATTACAAGAAACATGGTTAAATAAAAATAAAAAGAATAAATAAAGGGAGCCTATAAAAATAAATTATTAAGGAAGACGTAAAAGAGCTTCAATGGGGCATGACATTATAGAATATAAAATTTTTCTGTAAAGTTTGAAAGAATAAAGTTAAAAATTTATCTTTTCGAACTCTCGAATGTGTGGAACAAAGTTTTGACTTCGATTGTCTTTCAGAGTTTGTTAAATGAAGCATATAAGAGGAACTTTGAGGTCGTCTATCATCAAGAATTCCTCAGACAAAGTGCGTCAAATGAAGTTTTGAATTTATTGTCATTTGCAAAAACTAAGGTATACAAAGCTTTAAATTCATAGGTCCTTCAAAAGTGCGTCAAATAAATCCTAAACAAAGTCTTTTTATATCATGTGACATATATATATATTCAAATCATCTAACAATAACAACATGCTTTAAAACATTGTTCTAAAAAAGTATTATTTTATAAATGTACACGATTACATTTTTTAATTATTAATGTCATCTTATTTAAAAGTATTGTTTGATTTCAAATTAAGTAATTTTATCACCTTTCTTCCCAAAAAAAACACACTTCACAATTAAGGAAAGAAATTGTTTACAACTAATCAATAATTTTAATCTTTAAACGATATGAAATAAAAAACAAATATATATATATATATATATATATATATATATATATATATATATATATATATATATCTATATTAAAATTATGTTAAAATAAAATTGTCATATTTAATGTATAACGATCTCTTGAACTCCTTTTAAAAAATACTAAGAGAAATTTCATGTAAATAAGAAATCACATTTAACAGCTTAATCTTTTTTATATGTATGTAAATGTATAAGTTCAGTCAAAACAAAACGGATTCCTTAATTTAAAAAAAAAAATCATCATTTTATTACTAAATCGATTCATATTTGAATGGAAGAAATCTTGGAGTGATTATAGATGACAACAAGGGTAGGATATAGCGTTTACTTATTATCTGATCCGTTTGAAAAAAAAAATATATGATTTTATTATTATTTTTATCTGCAACACTCAAGATATGTACGAATATTTTTATATAGTTAATTTTAAATAAAGATATCTTTAAAATATTAACTTGGATAAAAATATTAATTTTTAAGTACAATTAAATTAAATTACTCAATAAAGTATTAATGTAAATTAAATTACTCAATAAAATATTAATGTAAATAAATTGGTCTTCCTAAAAAATTAATTTATATTAGTTGTGTCAAAATATAAATTTTAAAAACTTAATCTTTTACGAAATAACTTCAATCTCATATATATATATATATATATATATATATATATATATATATATATATATATATATATATTTAAATTTTAAATTATTATTTTATGATTAATATTTTTTACACTAATAATTTTATTTGATCATTTGAATTTAAAAAAGATATTAAACTAAAATTCACCAACAATTATTAGCAGTGTATTCTACATGTTCGAGATCATCTCGATTACCCAATCTGAGATGATTTCGACTCATACTACTGAATACCTAACATCACCTGAGATCATGCCTAGATGACCAAGATCTCTATCAAACTATGTATAAGACTTTGCGAATCTGGAGATAAACTAATAAATTGAAGTGATTATCCATGTGGGTTAGTCTCATATAGGTAAACAAACCATAAATATAATATAAATAAGATAGTTCACGAGATAAATTAATTATGTCTATTATTATACCATATATTGTTTAGCACATTCTTAACTTGAGCGTCAGAGTTTCTTTTGCAGGCACATCTCCTCTTGCGATTTGGAATCATAGTTTTGAAATATTTCAACTTGAAGATTTAAGAGTACTTGCGGAGTATTTTAGATTCAATAAGAATATGATAAATAATAGATATTCACACATAAGATAACAAACAAATAATTAAATACTCATACCTATTATATATTAGTATCCACTAAGAAGTGGGTTAGAAATGAGTGATTGGAATAATGAGTTAAAAATGGAATAAAGAAATAGTTAAAATATCATTACCCCATTAAAAATAGGGTTAAATATGTTTTAGTCCCTCAAGTTTCAGTAAAATTTGAAATTGGTCCATCTTCGAAACTTTTAACCAATTTAGTCATTCTGTATGGATTTAGTCCTTTTAACCAGATTTTGTTAACGTTTCAAACGCATTTCATAATAGTATTTGAATGGTTCACATCGTTTGATCCATTTTTGCTTAAATGCTAACTCAAATATTATCATAAAACGTGTTTGAAATTTCAAATAAACTTAACAAAATTTGATTAAAAGGACTAAATTCACGTATTTCTAGAGATGAAAGACTAAATTGGTCAAAAATTTTGATAAGAGACTAATTTCATATTTCACTGAAACTTAAAGGACCAAAAACATCTTTAACCCTTAAAAATATCTATTTAGTATCTAATATATTTTACCAACCAAAAATATGCCCATAAGAATTGTGTTGTCATCTATTTGAATCTCATTTATTTTATAATAATCTCGACCATTTTTTGAGTAACACATATGTACATTTCCAAATTTAAAATGAAATCATTAATATTTAATTATGCTTTATATAAAAATGTGTCGGAACCGTATATAAATGGTGATTAATAATTTCTTAGAAAGTTGAGATGAAAAGTTTTAATTTCCAATACAAATCGACAAGAGTTGCTATTATGGTTACGACATCCGAGATAGGGACAATAAATGCGTGTTCATTTAAAAATGCGTTAAACATCATTCATATTTATACTTTAAATATTACTTTTAAATTTATTTAACATGTTTACGTTAAAACTTTCACCTTTATCCTAACCTCTAAGGAAACTCAGATTAACATTTGCCACTGTTATGTTTCTATCTGAGACCCTTTAGCATCAGGTTACATCCAAAAAATAATTAGTTGTAAAGTTTAATGGGAACAGTGAAGCAACGGTAACATTTGAGTTCAGTTTTTTGGAAGTTCCTTAAGGGGCAATATAGGAATATTGAAAAGTTAACGGAACCCTTTGATATATATAACGTAAATAAACCAAAAGCAGACATAGAAAGATAACAACTGCTAACAAAGTTGAAGAAGAAAAGGCCTTAGTGCTCAGTGCCAGTGAACTTTTTTCTCTTTTCATCTCTTACTTCTATGATTTGTTGTGTGCTTCTTAACATCATACATTGACTCTATCAGTTTCATTCCTGAATCAATTAGTTTCCTCACTTTCACTTTCTATCAATCAAGGAGGATCAAAGTGAGTCTTCGTGTGTTTTTGTCCTCTTGGGTTGTTTCTACTTCTTCTTGTGTGCTTCAAAAGCAGAAGGATTTGGAAGCAAGAAAAGAGTTACAAAGTGGGTAGTGATCATGGCAGCTATAAAGCCTGAGGAGATAACCCACCCACCAATGGACCAACTTCAAGGCTTAGAGTATTGTATAGATTCAAACCCATCTTGGGGTATGCAAAACCAGCTTCAACCTTTTCTCAAACTGCATTGTTTCTGTTTTGTTTCGTAGTTAGTAGTAGTTGCTCTTCACTGGGAGTGATATATTGTGTTAAACTGTTTGCAGCTGAGACAATAGCTTTGGGTTTCCAGCATTACATTTTGGCCTTAGGAACTGCAGTGATGATCCCTTCGTTTCTGGTGCCTGTGATGGGGGGAAGTGATGTAAGTTGTTTCTATGTTCAACTGTTCAAGTCCTTTTAACTGCTTGAGTTTGTTTTTGTTGTTTTGATTGATAGATACTTTTGAAATTCTTTTGATGTGTTGCTAGCAAATCCACACCGAGGAATAGTTATGAAGTTTTGATTGAATGGTTTTGTTTTATGTATTTGATTTTGTTATGCAGTAAAATGAAGTGGGTGGATCCCACATAAATGAAGTTAGGTGGCCCTGAAATGAAATTGGCAATATAGAGAGAGAATTGACATTCATATATTGACTTGTTTGTTCAGGATGATAAAGTGAGGGTGGTACAGACCCTCCTTTTTGTTGAAGGAATTAATACACTACTGCAGACACTCTTTGGAACAAGATTACCAACAGTGGTGGGAGGATCATATGCATTCATGGTCCCCGTTATATCTATAATTCGTGATCCGTCTTTTGCAATGATAGAGGACCCACATTTGGTCAGTGCATTTCTGTAATCTCTCTTTCATGTTTTGTCTCAATTGTTAAGTTGAAGTTCACATTACCTTTCAAGGATTTAACAATATCAAAGTTTAATTAAGCTTATTCAGTATTACCTAACTAGAAAGAAGATCTTTACAGAGTAGAGAGGTATACACTTTTAGTACACCACCACTATATTTACTGTTAAGCTTATGACAGGACGTGGGATCCGTACATGGTGATGAAATTTGTCTTCTTTACTAGCCATTATTGCAGGAAAAATAAACAAAGTTTACAATAATAATATGCAGGATAAAACACAAAATCGTCTTAAATTTGTTATCTTGCTTAAACTAATGCCTTTCCGTTCATCTTCAGAGATTTCTCAGCACAATGAGAGCAGTCCAAGGAGCTTTAATAGTAGCTTCAAGCATACAAATAATTTTGGGATTTAGCCAAATATGGGCTATTTGTTCCAGGTAAGAAGATACAAGTACATTTTTAAAGTAAAATATGGGCTATTAGTGTGAAACTTGATTGATATATCTGATAATGTATGTCCTTTTGGTTTATCTTCAGATTTTTCAGCCCACTTGGAATGGTTCCAGTAATTGCCCTAGTTGGTTTTGGATTATTTGACAGAGGCTTCCTTGTGGTATGACACCGAACCACATGTTGCTAGTACTATTTTTCAGGATATCTTAATTTGAAATTTAATACCATTTTTCATGCCTCATAGTTTATCATATTGCTGTATGTCCTTTCACAGGTGGGGACTTGTGTTGAAATTGGAATTCCCATGCTAATCCTATTTATAGCCTTATCTCAGGTGCAAAATGTATTTACTGCATTTATCTCATCTCACACAAGTAAAACATTGGATGTTTAAAGATAGCAAGAGTAGAAAATAGAGTGTGAGTATGCAGAGTCACTGACCTAATCACTCTATGTGTTGTGTGCAGTACTTGAAAAATTTTCAGATAAGACAAATACCTATACTAGAGAGATTTGCTCTACTAATTTGCACAACAGTGATATGGGCATATGCACATTTATTAACAGCAAGTGGAGCATACAAACACCGTCCAGACTTAACCCAACATAGTTGCAGGACAGACAGGGCCAACCTCATTTCTTCTGCTCCATGGTTGGTACTACTGCCAAGAGCATCGGTGTTCAACATCTGCAAACACACACTTTTACTGTTAGAAAATAACCATGTTCATGAATGCAGCAAAGAACATGTTTAATGTTGACTCTTGAACGTGTTGTGTTGTGGCAGGATAAAGATTCCATACCCTCTTGAGTGGGGTGCTCCTACATTTGATGCTGGTCATGCTTTTGGAATGATGGCTGCTGTGTTAGTCTCATTAGTTGAGGTATTGAGCCCACGTGATAAAATATAAAGTCTTGTTTACGTTTTACAATTTATAAAATAAAAGCAAATAGAGTTTAGTTTCTATGTACTTAGATTATTATCATCAGATTAAAATAACACGCATTATACTAATCTAAAGTTGTTTCGTTTTGGTACTATAGGTGAATGAACATGCACTATTTACACAAATAAAAAAGAGTTTTTTTGTTTTTTCAGTCAACTGGGGCATACAAAGCTGCATCACGTCTAGCAAGTGCGACACCACCTCCTGCTCACGTGCTGAGTCGTGGTATTGGTTGGCAGGGAATTGGAATTTTGTTGAATGGCCTTTTTGGAACACTCACTGGTTCTACAGTTTCTGTGTAAGTGCTATTCTGCATGAAGTGAATCATGCTTTTCTTTCACTTTTTTGGGGCACAAATTGATTCTTGTAGGACTGTGACAGAGAGAATGTGGGGCTTCTAGGAAGCAATCGCATCGGCAGTAGAAGGGTCATTCAAGTTTCAGCTGGCTTTATGATATTCTTCTCAATGTTAGGTCAGTGGAAAACAACACAAAATGTTCAAATTTATTTCATCATTTCACTTAAAATTCATATTTTGCTTCTTTCTTCAGGAAAATTTGGAGCTCTATTTGCATCAATACCATTCCCCATGTTTGCTGCTGTGTACTGTGTTTTGTTTGGTATTGTAGGTGAGTACTTTCTAAATTTACTGTCGGATTCCTTCCTCAGCTTTTGTTAGTGACAATTGTTAATTTTGTTTTTACAGCATCTGTGGGGCTATCATTTTTGCAATTCACCAACATGAACTCAATGAGGAACCTCTTTATCTGTGGTGTTTCCCTCTTCTTAGGTTTATCCATTCCTGAGTATTTCAGAGAATACACTATCAGGGCCTTTCATGGCCCTGCTCATACCAATGCCGGATGGGTGAGTTCATTATATCAGTTTCTCCTGCATAATTGCATAATGACATTTTATGTTTTTATTTCAAGATGTTCTTGAACATGCAAGTTAACAATAAGTTATTGTTTTTTGGTTTTTGCAGTTCAATGATTTCCTTAATACTATATTCTTTTCTTCTCCAACGGTGGCATTGATTGTTGCTGTGTTTTTGGACAACACTCTTGACTACAAGGACAGTGCGAAAGATAGGGGAATGCCATGGTGGGCTAAGTTCAGAACATTTAAAGGAGATAGCAGAAATGAAGAGTTTTACACCCTCCCTTTCAACCTCAACCGTTTCTTCCCTCCATCCTAAGCTTAAAGAGGAAAAAGCATCATTTCCCAAATAAGGGTTTGGGAGTGAAAAGCTACAAAAAAAATGTTCATGTATGTATCTATGTATTTTCTGAGAGCAGAAGAGTGGTTCTTGCGCTTTCGGTTTATTTATTTTTAGTATAGTTTGAATTGGGTTAGTTAAGTTCAATTTTTTTCATATTAATACAAGAGAACTTATTTGTTCATTCATTCTTTGACATATTTCTCTTTTGAAACTCAGTTATTATCGGTAATTATTATCCATGGAAAAATATGTGACTATCAACTCGTGGATGCTGAATAATGGTCAAACTATTTTTTTTTAATTAAATAGACTCACTCTGTTTACAATAGTTTAAGGATGAATCAATATTTGTTTTTAATTTTATATTATAGGATTTAGATCTTAAATAATTTGTATTTAAATTTATACTTTGGACTTTGTATACAATTTAATATAAGAAGATTCCTGTAAGAAATAGTGTTGAAGAAGTGTAAACAAAAGGGAAAGTGATATAATTTTTTCTTTAAGTAAAAGAAAAATGAATGTGAAGTTGTAGAAAAGTTTAGGGAGAGAGAGTATGAATCTGGTGTGGGAGTTAGGTGCTACATTTTGAATACTCCTCTTTGGTCTAAGTTGGGTGTGTTTGGTTAGCTACTGTTTGGTACCACCACATGGAGATAGCCCTAAAAAATTTTATGTAATGTGTTTTTAATTATTTTTTACTTAATTTCTTTTGTGCGCTTGTGGTGTTGCCTTCCTTTCAGGGCAATACTCTTCGAGTGCTTTAATTTTATTGACCAAAACAAAACATTGAGTTCATTTTACAATTTCAAACAATTCTTTCACACTCAAAATTATATTCACCGGTTCACACCTTTAATTTTTGAAACTTTTATTAATTACATAATCATGTGGATCTGAAAAGTATTTTAACCGAAAAATGAATAAATATTATTGGTTCTTAAAACATAAATAAGGTCGTTAAAAAAGTGTTTAATTAAAATACTCATAAATTAGTTATTAAAAATCCACAAATTTGTTAGAACATCCGATAATTATAAAATATTTCTATTTTTCTGAATTCTTACAAGTCAAGTATTAAGTAATAAAGAGGACATGGGATAGAAGAGTATATACACAAATACATCCTGTTATTAGAGTCCTTTCACATGTAATAAGTCTTTCAAAATGCATGTTATTAAAATTCTTCGAAACATGAAATAGGACTAATAATTCATACTAATAGGTATATCAATTTGGCCGACCTACAGGGTTTGGCTCTGGTTCATGTGGGCTAGGGCAAAAAAGTACACATTAAACAAAAACCTTATCAAAGAAGTCTACAGAGTCAAAATCTTCATTAAAGTCTTTTGGATCAGGACCAACCCATAGGCTTTAATCTTCAACATGAAAAATATATTACTTTTTAAAATATATTATTAAACTTTTTGGCGACTTAGATGTGCTTAACGAGCCAAACAGGTCGGGCGGGGTTGACGACTCGGACAGGCCCAACGATCTGGACGGGCCCGACGACAGAGACAATACTAACTAACGATCCAAACGGACCCAATGACCTAGATGAGCCAAACAACTCGGACAAGCTCTACAACCCAGACTGGACCTACAACTAGACAGGTCCGACAACCCAGACTGGACCTATGATCCGAACGACCTGGACGGGCTCGACAACTAGGATGAGCCTGACAACCTAAATGGGCTCGATGAGCCGAACATGCACGACGATCTAGACGGACCTAACGACCCCAATGACCTAGATGGTTTCGATGAGTCGGGCGGGCCTGACGGGTCGGACGAGCCTGACTATCTGATCGGCCCCGACAATTCAAACAGGTCAAACGACCCAGACAAGCATGACGACCCGGACACGCATGACGACTCGTCTAGGTCATCGTTCCCTTCTGAATCATTGGCTCGTTCGTGTCGTCGAGTTCGTCCGGGTTTTCGGGTCTGTTCGTGTTGTCGGGCCCGTCCAGATTATCGAGCTCGTCCGGATTGTCGGGCCCGTCCAGGTCTTCGTGCTTGTTAGGGTCATCAGGCACGTTTAGGTCTTTGGGCGCATCCGGTTTGTTGGGCCAATCCGAGTTGTCGGGCATGTCCAGGTCGTTAGACCCATCTAGGCCTTCAGACTTGTCTGAGTGATCGAGCTCATCTAGCTCGTCGAGCTTGTCTAGGTCTTCGGACTCGTCTGAGTCGCTCGGCTTGATCTTTGACTATAACTTAATGTAGATTATTTGGGGGCCTAACCCACCTTAGCCCTGGCCCTAACCCACTAGAGAGGGGGCTTTGGGGGCTGAGGCTTTTTTTTTGGGCCCTTCATTTGCCCCCCCCCCCCCCCCCCCCCCTTAAAAGGGGGCTTAATGAAGGGTGGGCCAGGGTTGACCCGTGGGTTAGGGGTCAAATTGACACCTTTAGGTATATTTATGCACATCTCTTCCAACATAACTCATCTCAATGCCCTCAGCTTATTGCCTAGCACCATCACCACCTACAACATCATATGCTCAAGTTATAGAAGTGATCATTGCAAAAGAGAGACCACAACAAACAAACAAACAAACAAACAAAGGAAGGTAAACTAATGATAACTATGAGAAATCATAACAATTCAAACAAATTATAAAATAACACCCTCAAACATGTATTCTGCAATTAAACACACATTCTTAAAAAAGTAACTCTAGACTCAATTTATCCAGATTTATGTACTGAAATATTGAAATGAGATGTTGAATTAAGATTTTATTAAGTGATGTGAGTAGTATTTTTTAGTTCAATATATAAGTTTGGTCGAATTGGTTCATGGTACCATATTTTAGAATTGGAATGTATTCATTATGATCTAAAACACAGACAAAAACACCAATTAGAACCAATGGAACAAACTGATATATATGGCAAACTTTCTAAATTATGCAAACTCGTTGGATAAGCCACATACTCACTTAATGAAATTCAAAATCTAGAGAGTTTAGGACGCTTTGCTTGTTGGATGGGACTTTTTAATAAGGCTCTTAGGGTTTGGATCACTAGACAACTAAAATGCATGCTAAGAAAAATTCATTTTTATCAAAAACTAGATATTTAAAGGTGGTTTGATAGTTGTGCGAGTTTGATCTCATTAAGTGAATTATTTTGGAAAAAACTTCCAATACTTGGTTGAGTCCATCTCTTCAGTGAGAAAAAAAAATATTTTGTTAAAAGTTAGAGAGTTCAAAGGGATTAACCATTGAACAAGCCATTGTGATGATATTTGAACATAGTTATTTCTAATGATGAAATATTATGTTGAAAGATATTAGGTAGTGTATTGGATTTGAGATTTTAAAAAAAATGATTGTAAATATACTAATATTGGATTCACATAGAGGAAAGTATTAGGTGGTAAAAGTCAATAAAAGATTCTTATGACCTAGTATGCAATGTTCAAAAGAATTATGTCTGATATCTTGTAGTCATATGAGAAGACTTAGTTTTCTCGATGTAACTTTAATGTCAGTGCAGACACTATCATACACACATATCTTTGAGTCTATTTCAAAGAAAAAATCTTTCAAAAGAAGAGTCAAGTATTTATGATAATATGAGGTTTATTCTTTATGACATAAAAGACAATTAGTTGGACAACTGATTTTATTTGATGTGACGTAATTAAATAAATAAATTAACCTTTAATATCCATTAAAAAAAATCTAACTTACCCTACCCTACTGTTTTTGTTGAGTTGTTTTTCACTTTATAATGACATTAAATTATATACAACCAGAAAATGATAGTTTAAACGGAAAGACTTAACAATGATAAACTGAAAAAAAAATGTATTAATATATATACAATGTGTGTTAACGATAAACTGAGAAAAATAAATAATTTTGTATTAATATATATACGGTATTTTAACCCTTATCCCTAATTTCACAATTTATAACTTCCACATTTTAACATGAAATTATTTCTTCAACCTAATACAAAAGCCGTTATAAGATATCTAACTCATCTTTTAAATTTTTAAGTTAGTCCAAATCGATATTTCTACCTTAACTCTAATATTTATCTATTAATAAAATGTTAATTAGACAGTTGTATTTCAACGACAAAACTTTCGGATAACTCATATAATTCATATCATATCAAATATTTATAAGGATTTATATTATATATATATATATATATATATATATATATATATATATATATATAAATTAAAGTCTTTCATAAGAATTTAAAAACTCATAATCCAAACTATGAAATAATTTTCTAACTTCACACAATGCAAATTCTCATTTCATTTAATTTGGTTTAAAGTTACATAGTTTTCTCTTTTTTATTGTAAGTTGGGTTTTCTTTTATAAATATTGATCCCACTAACTACAATTGAGTTTGGTCCCCTCTAATTAAATTATCAATAAATATTGTACTCTCTCTTTTGTTCCTTTTTACTTGTTTTTCTAATGAAATTATGTTTCTTTTTATATGTCATTTTTAAATTTTCAATCTTTTTTTCTAGTCTAAGGATAATTTAGTTAATATGGAAGGAGAAAAATTGATTATAGTATCACAGCGCATAAACTTAATTTGAAATAAGAAACTAAAAGGGGTTCAATAAGTAAGTATAACTTACTTAAAATGCATTAAAGTAAAAAATTAAGTATCTACATTGCTTTGGGTGAAAAAAAAAAAAATTCAAAAAATTATAAAACAATAGAATGAACAATAAATCAGGATGACTAAAATGCTTAAAAAATAAACTAACCTAAAACATATGACACAAATCATCTTATCTTACACATTAAAATTAAGTTCAAACATTTATGTAAACTAATAAATGCGTCTGGATTAAAACACCACTAATTCATTCCAATACACTCATTTCATTTTACTATTGTATATATCCAAGACATTATAATTTTTTTAAAATATTTATGAATAATATCTTATAATATGAAGTGAAATTAAAAAAATTAATAAAGTTTCATTTTAATCTCTAATTTGTTACTTATTTAAAAACAAATGTAAATAAATTTATAAAAGTCATAAATTATTCTCGTATAGTACCAAAGTAAAATTATAAAAATACTTGTTTTTACAATTTTAAGAATCAAATTGTACTAGATAAGAAAAAATTAAAATTATATATACATATATATATATATATATATATATATATATATTTTTTTTTCTTCTAGGTAAACGACTGAGGCAAATTGTCTTTATTTTATTTTACTTTATTTTTTTTATGCAGCTTTGTGTGATATAAGTCTCTATTGTTGACATGAACTTTCCTAGAATTCAATATTTTTAGAAAAAAAAAATCATAAAAGGAATTAAAATTAAAATTAACTTGAAAAAGGTAAAAAATAGATTAAATATTTTTTTGGTAAAAAAAAAATAGACCAAGTAAACAAATATTGTGTTATAAAAAACAGAAAAATAAAATAATAATAAATATTCGCAAATTCCCTTCTTTATTTTTTTACCGAACACAATATTTAAAAAAAAAAAAAACATTTCGTACCAAAAACAACTATCGAAAAGAGAAGAAATGAGCTTAGACGGTGTTATACAAAAGTACGTGGACAGATATTTTTTTGTAAAAGTGAAAAGCGGTTAAATATCTTGTTCAGCAGGGCGGTGGCCGGTACACAACACCAGTAGCTATAAAGGCCAACTCTGAAGACTCTCCTCTCTAGCATCTTCTTCCCTTTTCCACCATCTCACAACCTTTTAACGTTCTCTTACTTCATCTCAGATCATAGCCACAACAAGGTGCTTGCCTTTCCCCCTTCTTTTTCGTATCTAATTGGATTATCCTTTTTGTGCTTAGAAAGTTTATTGACACCTGAAGAAAAGACCTTCTAAGTATGATAATTAGGGATGACAAAAACAGTTAAAGAGTTATATGGGTTTTCAATTTTTTGTTACCAAATTTTTCTTCTTTGATCCTTTTCCCTTCTTCACCTGGCCTGACTCGGTGACTGTTTAGGTTTTCTTTTGTGTAGAAAAGTGGGTGGTTCCCTTACTTAAGATTTTGGTCCTTGGGCTTAAAAGAGAAGACCCATTTGGCTCTGTTTCATCTTCATTTTTTTTTATGTAATGTTTGGTATTTATTTGAGTCCCCGGAGAGTTCTGCACTGGGTGTGTAATGATAAAGATTTCTCGTGATTTGATCTTGACTTTATTTTGATGATCTTTGATTATTTAATGGATCTTCTTGATTCCTTTGCAGCTCATTACTCTATTTTCTGGTTAATTTATTAAGATTCAATGATGTTCTACTTTTGCCGCTGACTATTAATGTTGTATTAAGTTGTTTAAACGGCAAATTTGTGCATTCCCACTTACTTTCAATTTCAACAATTGTTGCAAGTCTCTTGTCCTAGGAGTCTGGTGCTGTGATGTTTCTTGTCTTCAACCTTTTTATCAGCTTGTTTCCTTAATTTCTCAAATCTAATATCATTCTTGCGCTGTTTACCTATTTTTTTTTTTAACTTTCTTTATGAAAACATCATGGGGGTTAGATATTAAATAATCCTTTTTTATTGTTGACAAGATTTTGAATAATTGAATTGCAATATGATCCTGTCAGCACTCTGTAATATGTTGGTCCGTGTCTACTGACTATTGACTGTATAATGTTTTTTAATTACTGTAGTTTCATGCTTAATCTTCCTTTAAATGACATCATTTTCAAAATACATGCAAAACATTGAAATTGCAATATTTCTTATATCTTGTTACTAAATGTAGCAATTTGACAGATGTCCACTTCTGTTGTCAATGTGAATGAGTCCGTGACTGGTCACATCATATCCACTACAGTAAAAGAAAAAAATGGGAAGCCCAAACAGGTACTTTCGCAGTGAACCCCATCTTTCCTGTAACTGCATTAAGATTTTCTCACCAGATTATGAGTTTTTTAAAAAGGTAATTTGTAAATGTAGTGGCATTTAGAAGATTTCATCTTTGATCCATGCTAAAACTTTGAAAATTTAATGTCTGTTGATTATTCTTGTAGACTAGAACTTACCTGGCAGAACGCATTGTGGGGAGTGGGTCATTTGGAATTGTCTTCCTGGTATGCCAATGCTATATTCATATCTGTTACTATCTTCATATATCAGGCACACGGTGATAAATATTCCTCTTAGGCTAAATGCGTGGAAACTGGGGAGCTAGTGGCCATTAAGAAGGTTTTACAGGACAGAAAATGTAAGAGTCGTGAGCTAAAGTTAATGCGCATGATGGACCATCCAAATGTGATCTCTCTGAAGGACCGATTCTTTTCCACTACTGGTGCAGATGAACTTTTTCTTAATTTGGTGATGGAATATGTTCCAGACTCTATGCATCGAGTCTCAAAGTTCTATAGCAACACTAATCAGAGCATGCCACTTATCTTTGTGAAACTTTACATGCACCAGGTAAGCCTCAGATTTTCTAGTGATTGAGAAGGTTCTGTTTTTATGTTTTCACATTCTGATACAGGTCTGTGGTTCACGTATAGATTTTCCGGGGTCTGGCTTATATCCACACTGTCCCTGGAGTTTGCCACAGAGATTTGAAGCCTCAAAATATACTGGTTTGTTTACATTTTTAGCAGAATGCAATATTGACTTTCTTTCTGAAAAAATAAGGAATTATTTCCTGATCTGATTTCATTTTGTGTACTCTCTAGGTTGATCCTCTTACACACCAGGTTAAGATATGTGATTTTGGAAGTGCAAAAGTGCTGGTATGTTGATTTCATTCTCAGTCCATCAACATTTGTTTGTTGCATGATCATCATCATTATTATATGTAATAAATATGCCTAGATTCCCCTTTGATTTAATTAAAATCTCAACCAAGTATTATTATTAAATATCATCACTGATAAGAAATTTGAGAGAGACACACAACAAAAAGCTAAGTGTTGTAGTTGGAGAAATTTGGAATTCAATAATTACAGCGTTGGAAAACCTCATACCTTCCCATTGGATCCTAACAATCACCTAATGATGAAGATGACAAGGGTGTTGCAACTGTAATTGTAGCTAGGAGGCGGTAAAAAGAAAATAGAGATTTTTAATTATTTTTTTTTATAAATTGATGATTTGTTCACCAAGATGTGAAAAATCCTTTTTATTAACTTTTTCTGTGAAAATCAACCTAGGTTAAGGAGTTGGTTGTGCATGGTTAATGGTGGAAATAAATATCACTGTACCCACCATACATTAAAAATGGTTACTTCGAAAATAATTGTGAAATTGTTAATATTTTTTTTTGGCTTAATTAAGTTTCAAGCTTGTGTATTTTCAACCGAGTTTCTATTAAACTTTTTTATGTTTATGTTTATTAGGTACTCAAACTTTTTTATATTTTTCAATTTTTTCATATTTTTCAATTGATTCCTTACCTTTGAATATTTTTTTGTCAATTCAATGATGTGACTCTTAATAAGAGACAATAAAACAAGATAAGAGGACAAGATAAAAGTCACATAATTCTAATTAGCAAGATAGGAGGACAAGGTAAAAGTCACGTAATTCTAATTAGCAAAAAAAGTTAAACGGCAGATATTTAATTAAAAAATATAAATTTTTGAATATCGAAGAGAGGAAAAATTTAATTGAGATTCAATTAGAAATACACAAATTTACCATGGACTTTAAATTTAATTTTTATAATATTTGTTTTAACCCAAAGACAAAACAAGAAATTGAATAGAAAACAAGGAAATTATTTTTTAGATCCATTTTAAATAGATATTCCGATGTATCCCTCCATGTAAACAAGGAACTCAAAGCTATGCCATTTGTACTTGCTCCGCGATGTCATAGTCATGTTCAATTATTTTCGGGAGCTTCTTCTGCTTTCATTTCCCTCTTTTTCTCATCTTCGATAATTGCCACATTTGAGTCATCCTCCCGGAATAACTATATTTGTAACTAGTTAACCCTTTATACACTGATCACTGGTTTCACACCTTGTAGAACTTCCCACTATTTCTACTATTGTTTTCGACAGAAAATGGCACTGATGATCACCACCTTGTAGGTGGCTGATTGATGGGAGGGACAAGGAGTACAAAGTGCTCCACCACATGAACCTCTCAAATGTAGGGTGCTGATCTATTGACCCGCTCAACCCCTTGTCTCTGGGATATGATTGTAACCTTTTTATGCCGTTTTTTGTTTTGGCCTTTTGGATAGAGCAGGCAGTTTTTGGTTTTTGATATTGCTTTGTTTAGGGCCTTTTTGGTAACCATCCAATGTTGTGTTTCTTCGAGATTTCTGGACGAATTTAATGCATTAAACTTATCTGTTCATGAGCTTTTAAATTGTGACTCCTTTTACGATATGCTGGATAATATTTTTCTGTGTTATTCCAACGGATGTTTCTTGCTTACTTGGGATTTTATGTAATCAGGTTAAAGGTGAAGCTAATTTATCACACATATGTTCACTTTTCTATCGGGCACCCGAACTAATCTTTGGTGCCACTGAGTACACAACTTCAATTGATATTTGGTCAGCTGGATGTGTCCTTGCTGAACTGCTTTTGGGCAAGGTTTATTATATCATTGCTTTCTTTTATTGTTAAAATTATGCAAATAGTCTCATTCAATAATATTCACTATCTACATGCCATCTGACACAAAAAATGGAACTTTTGAAGCCATTATTTCCCGGCGACAACGCAGTGGACCAACTTGTAGAGATTATCAAGGTGCGACTGATGTTACAACATGTTAAGTTTTTAAGGTTGTATCATAAGAAGTCAGGTCAATAAATTCCGTATTTCAGGTTCTTGGCACACCCTCCCAAGAGGAAGTTTGCTGTTCAAATTCAAACAACAATGATTTCAAGTTTCCACAGGTTTGGGCACATCCATGTCACAACTACTGCATTTTTTTTTATCTTCTGCCACTTGCTTTTTTCAGATTATCAATTTTGAGTGTAGATATTCCACCAAAAAACGCCTCCAGAAGCAATTGATCTTACTTCCCGGCTCCTGCAGTATTCCCCAACCCTTCGTTGTACTGCGGTGAGTGTGATTGCTTCAATTATGATTTATTTCTCAGTGTGCAAATCATACTTATAAATCTTTATCATTCAGTGACTGCTACATGTAGCAATTTGAGGATTTTTTTTTTTTTTTTTGTCATGCAGCTAGAAGCATGTGCACACCCATTCTTTGATGAACTCCGTGAACCCAATGCTCAATTGCCAGATGGTAGGCCATTTCCCCCTCTATTCAACTTTAAGCAAGAGGTGAGTATGGTGCATCATCTTAGTAGCTATGAATGAAGGTTACAAAAATCTAAATGACCTACCCAACAAAAATCTTCATATCCATGATCTGATATTCAGTAAGTTCCTTGTTCAGGGTCTATATATTAAATGTTCTTGTTGTCTGTTTACAGTTATCCGGAGCTTCTCCAGAGCTTATTGATAAGTTAATACCTGATCATGCGAAGCGGAAGATAGAGCTACAACATACCCATTTTGATGGAACATGACTTAACATGTGCAAAGTGTATTCTAATGGATGGAAGTTAAAAGAGACTTGAGGTTCTGGATTGCAGCCACCATCTCCAAATTAAAGCTGTATAAATACCCAAACATGGGCAGGACAATGTTTATGCAATTGTACTTGTAGATATCAATATGTGATGTGAGGTTTTTTGAGGATAATGCGAGAGATTCAACAGTAATAAGTTCTGAACGAAGTCCATAATTCAGAATCTTAAGCCGGTATGTTTATAGATTGTTTTATTTGTATATTGTTTATTTTTATGAAACTTCTAATGAATCTTTTGTAATCTTTTTTACTTACACTATTTCTTTTCAAGTACGGATATCTTAATGATCTTTTGTGATATCATAACAATTTTACTATAAGAAATTATATTTCTTCTTCAAGCTATCTTTCTCCACTAAAAGTATACTCGGCACTCTTTAATTCCATGTGCATTCCATGGAATTGGTTAAAAGACCAAACTGCTTTTTTGCTATTGCCATCTTGTTCTTGTCATCACTTTACCATTTTCGTCCTCTTGTCTTGCCATCACCGCTCTCTTACCCTTGTCAATACTTTTGTTTACGTATTTTGTCTGTTTGTGTATTTTGTCATCAAAGTGTTTTAGATTACATAATTTAAGTTATTTTTATTTTAAATTACAAAGTTTGAAAGTTAAAAGAATTTCTGAATAATATAATGCAAAAGTAAAAAAAAATAAAAAGTGAATAAATTACACAATTTTAATGTTAAAATAATTTTTGGATTATATGTAACAATCCAAAATTTCTAAACAAATTCTTGGGTTGTTATTTTATGTCATCCGATTTCAATAACACATAAATACGTCTAGTGATAATTAAAATCCCTTAAATTCAAGTCAAACAACATTTCATTATAGTCAGAGTATTTTAAAATAACACAATATTTTAATATATTTCTTCACAAGTAGATAATTATCGTATCTAGTATGATTTACTACTCTAGATTTTCGATAACCTTAGCCCAATTCTTGTGCTTCTAACATCATATGTGTTCATGAATTAATATATAATTATTGCATAACGATATAACTAAAACAAAATCAAAGAAAGAAAAAAAGATTAATGCATTTAAAAGAATAAACCTACTACTAAAAACATAATAATATTATAAATACTTTCAAGTTTGTATAACTCAACCATTAACTTAGTCTTTCTCGTTCTATCCGATTGATATCACAAAATAATTTATTCAACGAACATTCTATATCAAATTCAATCTTCAATGTTCAAATAATTTAATTAGTTCAAATCTACTATCTCACTTTAATCCACCAAGATTTAAGATAAATCTTAAGCAAATTCAGTCCAAAAATAGCTTAAATAAATAAATATTTCTAAACGCTGCTTTCGAAAGGTATGTATTGAATAGGTGAGTCTTTACATCAGTCATACTTATTACCAATTTCTTCTTGTTGAAACCATATAAAAAACTAATGTTCTTCATCAAGTCATGATATAATTAACTTCATTAGCTTTCTAAGTATGATTCTCTTTCATATCCTATCGTTTATCATGTGAAGTTTCATTCGACTCTCACCACCTATCTTCCTCTATATGAGTTGAATACTAGTAGAGTCAAGATAGTCTCACTCGTAGAATCTCCTTCAATACACTTTGACACATAATTACTAATAGTATTTTCTCCTTGAAAATAACTACATAGGTTCATAACTCAACACTATTACAAGATTACGTATTTTCAAGCCATAGTCATTAACAAAATCGGCAAGTGCAACAGATCCACCAACCCACACCATAAAATAGATAGCTCTATGTGTTAATTATGCCCAACGGTACATAAGGACTACCTACACAACTAAGACAATGACTCATAGTCAAAATTGCACCTAATGGTATCTATATTTTACCCAACTCCATTTTCCATTAGAGCTTTTTGCAATTTTTATTTGTTTTCCACCCAATGCCTTCTTGCTACTACCTAGTGAACATGTCACTAATATTATGGCACCCGACAACACCCATGTCACGTGTACCGATAACAAATCAAAGGTTGATTTTTCTAAAATTTCCAAAGTGGCACCCAACAGAACAATCCTAAAATTCTCTGTTTACAGTTTCCAACAATTACCAAATATACTTCTTTTAATCCATCTTAGTTCATTTTCAAAACAAACATACAAATTTAATTCAAACAAGCACATTCAAACATTATCTACTAATCTCACACACATTCTATTACATGTCCAACATTCCAAAGCAATTTTACATATCAAAACACCATCATATGAATCTCAACCTTGGGAAGATATCTCATAATAATTCTCTTACGTAAGATACACTATGTTTTCAATGAGTATAGAAATCAAAAGTTCATCCAAACTCAACCCTTTCAATAAAATAAAAATTTCTTTCCAATCTTTCAATAATGTCACGATCTCAAAAGTTTAAACTTTTCTTATAATCCAAGTTCACAAAAATAGTTTTTTTTTTCCTAACTCCACTTTTCCGCTCACAATCCCAAATGTAATCTAAAACTCACATTCAAAATTTCATTCATCGTAGGTTTGCCATTCAAACATTTTTAGTTAGAATAAAAAATATTAAACGATTAACTTCCCTTACTTACGGTAGATTCCTACAACAAATCACTTCTTACATAATCTGATCACTTTTGGGTTGCTTTATCTACACAAATAAAAGCTCGATCAACAATCAGAGCCCGATTCAAAGAATAAACATATAGAGCTCCTATAGAATGTTGAAAAACTACATGCAAAGTAGAACACATATTCCTTTCAAGAAAAAAGGGGAGAAATTGCACTTACTCAAAAAGATGGAATTGATCTCACGGTTTGGTAGTGTTCTTTGCAAGGATCACTCTTGTGGTTTCAGATCTTCAAGAACATGAAGGATGAGGTCAGATTTGTAGAGAGAAGGAAAATAGAATTTAATAGAACATTTGATTAGGGAGATATTGAAGTTTACAAAATGAAGTCGTCTATTATAAAAACTCTATTTATAGTTTAGAACCTTTAATAACATAATAATATAATATCATTTTAAAATACATTGTTCTTAAACTTATCTTTTAGGTCCCTACATTCTCTCCACTATAGAAGATTTTCGTCTCTGGAATTTGTCTCACCAAAACAATAGATAAGGATATCACTTCTTCATATCTTTTTCCAACTCCTAAGCAGAGTCTCCTGCCCTTGCATCCCACAAGACCTTCCCTAGACATATATTCTTACCCTTGTTGTTTAGTTTGTTGATCCTCAGGTCTTATGGGTAAAGTCTAAACTGACTAATATTCTCTAATATGCATATCATATGATTCTAAGTGTGACTTGGGTCAGGTATATACTTTCTCAGTTGAGATACATGAAACACATTATGATGATTTGCCAACTGAGGAGGTAATGGAATTTCATATGCTACAGGACCAATTTTCCTCAAGATATGATAATAATAATAATAATAATAATAATAATAATAATAATAATAATAAATAATGATAATATATTAATTTTAACCAGGCAACATTTTAATCTTAAAATTTAATCTATTAAAACATTTTTTATTCATTACATCCATAAAATTATTTACCAACTTTATATTCAAATTTACCCAATTTTACCTCTAAATTCTTTAAAAAAAATAACACAAAATTTACCTTGAAATCCTTCTAAATTCATTCGTTCACCCTCATTCAAATCCATATTTGAAAGTAAACATAACATAACATTTACTGAACAAGGACACGTGTATCTACTTACGGAGTTCTTGTAAATGTTTTAGTAATCTTAATAAATTTCCCACTAGTTTATTAAAATATTATGATTAATATTATAAATTATTACATGAATTATTAATTTATTCCATCTGAATTTTCATATTTTTTTCTATGCCCATATTTAATTTTTAAAAATAATTTAACTTATTATTATTTTTTTAATTTTTTATAATTATTATTTTTCTTATAAAGTCAAGATTACAATCCACATATTCACTAGTTAATTTATAATCGTACTTTTTCTAACTTGATTAAAATATCATAAATTTGAGGATTTGATGGATAATATAAGATTCAAAAAATATAATATGTCAAAATCCTAAAAAAATAACTCTAATAACTGTTAGAAGCAAAAGATGTAAGGAGATATGAGACAAGTCACATAAAATAAATAAATTTATATTGATTATGAAAGAATAAAAATAATAAATTATTATAATCGTACTTCTTCTAACTTGATTAAAATCTCATAAATTTGAGGATTTGATAGATAATATAAGATTCAAAAAATATAATATGTCAAAATCCTAAAAAAAATAATTCTAATAACTCTTAGAAACGAAAGATGTAAAGAGATACGAGACAAGTCACATAAATAAATTTATATTGATTATAAAAAAATAAAAATAATAAATCATTTTCTTTATAAATAAAATTATAATTTACTAAATATATTTTTTTTAAACTCATAACTCAATTTTCATTCTCATTGATCTTCACCTTTATTATTGTAAGTTGATCATTCTAAAGGCAGTTAATTTAAGTTGTATTCCTAATTAAAACAACATTGGCTTGTATTTATGATATAAGTTGATTTGAAAATATTGATGTGAAATAAATATGAATATCAAATCAAGAGACTAAAGAAAAGTTCACTTTTATTGATGCAGAGAACTCTATAAATAAAGATATTCAATAACAAGAGTTGACAGAGATTATTCAAATTAAATTTATAGTATAATTTTCATACATAAGAAAGTTTTATATGATTTTCCCGAAGACAAACTACTTTATTATTTAATTTAAAAACTAAATACAATTATTGTAACATCCCATTTATTTAATAAAGCTAAATAAACAATATGTCACATGGTATAGCATAAGAAGTGAGAATAAAAGAGTATACTGACGTAAGCAAATTCTCAGAGAAAGCAATACACGGGCCTTAGCCCTAAATGAGAAGCCCAAAAGTAGAGGTCAATCCCAAAGCTAAGCAGCGGAACCATCACCTCCCTGTTGACCACGGGTGTTCCTCGCATCTGCTCACATCAACAAGTTGATGATTATCGCAAAAGAGAGTACCACACAACAGAACACACAACAATAGCAGAAGGGTAAGCTAGAGCCAAAAGTGGTTTTATCATACAATCAGATATACTTCCACAGTCAATTATACACACGTCATCCAATCATGTTACGACTCCTCAAATCAATACACTAAGACTCGACTCGACTCATCTGGATACATATAATATGGTCGGATTCAACGGATGCTTGCACTTGTGGTGGATACCTCTGCTCACCCCCGAGCTATGTGTTACAAGTGTTACAAATGTTGCAATGAATCAATTCCCTCACACACAAGGTTAGCCCTTAATGAATTTCAGGCCTCCTACTACTCTCACCACATGAGTCAGTCCGCTCTAAGTGAGACTAACTGACTCCTTAGAGTGTCAGGATGCAATCCTTACCAAATTATATAGATGGGACACCACCATGGACACCCACTAACAGGGGCCATGGAATTATGTCCCGACCACTGAAGCACTACCCTGGATTCTCACCTAGAGATCCCAAGGATTTACGTACTGACCACATACTATACATATCCAATCAATCATGTAATATTCACCACACATGTCAATATCATATCAACCTTTGTAATCATCCCTCATTCGTATCTCATATTTAGTCAACCACAACTCATCCTTCCCAAAGCCATGAAAATAGAATCGTACATCATGCCAATACCATGCCAAGGAACATCATTCATTTTCCATGAATCCCTCCATATTTCATATCCACTCCATAACCAACTCATCATGTTAAATTCTGTGAACCAATCCCATACAAACATCATGCTCACATCATGCCAAAACTCGTGAATCATAATTTCCATCTCATTCATACATGGTCACTCAATTCATACAGTTTATACCCAAGGTAAAGCATAACAAGCCAAACTTACAATTAAGGCCCCAACAACATAAAAGGTACAGTTGCATAAAGAAATCTCGTGCCAGTCTCGCTCAAGCCATAGGGTCTCGCTTAAGCGAGACTGTCATTAGGGAACCTTGCGAGGCTTGCGGATTCTCGCTTAAGCGAGTCGCTACTCGCTTGGGCGAGCATGTCCCTCGCCCAAAAGAAAGACTTCCTCGCCTGAGCTACGCCTACAACACAAACCTCAAACCCCCACTCGTCCTCGCTTAGGCGAGCCTCTCTCGCCTGAACGAGATGGTGTCTTGCCCAAACGAAAGCTCTCCGCCTGGGCGAGAGCTCGAGCGCGAGTCTGGGTCTGTCTCTGCAAGTCTCGCCTAAGCGAGGCCTGGTCGCCTGGGCGAGAGTGTCGGGTCTCGCCACTGTTCATCCTGCAACAGCCATATATTCACATCTAAACAATGATGCCAACCATACCATACATTCATAGCAACATATAAGCTCGAAAATCATGAAACACAAGCAAGATAACAACCATCACACCAAACAAGAGGGTTCTAGCTTCCCTTACCTGGACGAATGCTAGCGGAAGGTACAAGCACACATTAGAGGATTACTACAGATCCAAGAACTGATTTGCATGCTGGAATACTGACACTAGAACAAAAAACGAATTACTAAAAGAACTCTAGTTGGAACTGCAACAACAGAGCTAGAAAAGAGGAAGTATTAGTTGGGGATTGACTTATGTGTAATAAATGGAGTTCTCCTAGCTCAACGAAGAATGAGAGCCAAACCCTACCAGAACTCTATTGGAGGGAGAAGAGAGAGTGAGACTGTTGTTTTTCTGATAGGTGCAGAGAATGAAAGGAATAAGGCTGATTTAGGAGTTTTGGGTACCCTATGGACCAATCCTTAGACCCAAAAATTAAGACCCTGCCCTTTAACATAATACCAGAAAAGTGGATCTTACAATTATACAAAATCATTTCAAACATACGAATAAATATGTAAATATATATAGATATATAAAAGAAAATATTTATAAATAAAAAATACAGTTTATTATATTAGAAGGTCTAAACAATTAATTAAATCAAACATTAATGAAGGACAGTGTTGTCCGCGTATATCAGAATTTAAAAAAGAACTGATTATAAAAAATACTTCTACACCTTTTTCTAAGGTTGAAACATGCCGTCAATCAATATCATAAAGATGCGGACTTCTTGCATCAAAATGTAGTGAATCTCTCTCTTCTGGTAAACATATAAAATGATGAATCTTTAACTTAGTAAAGAAATATCCAAATTCTCTAAATTTGTGGAAGAGTATTGAGAATTCTTATAGAACACACTTTAACACGTCCATTTTGAAATTTGGTATTTCTTTTAAGATTTTTTTAGAATAAAAGATTAAGAAAGTAAATATATATATATATATATATATATATATATATATATATATTTTTTTTTTTTTTTTATTTTTTTATAAAATAAAAAATAAAAAAAAAAAATATATATATATATATATATATATATATATATATATATCAGTTGTTTTTTTATTTCAATTTTTGACTGATATGAGACTATTTAATGATTTGAAACATATCATTATTTTTCCTAATAATTACAGTATGTAAGTATAAATGCTGCTAATTTTTTTCTTAAGATTCTGACTTATGGGAACTTGGTTAAGGTATTTTTGTTTAAATAGAGATACTTAATTTTCTCCATTTTCTCAGAAACGCATATCTTGAAACTAACTTGATTCTTGGCTTTACTAATATTCATTTGTTAATTCAAATATCGGTTTATGAAAATCATGTGAGAAGAAATAGCAAGCAAGAGGGGAATATGTTATTGTTTATTCTCTTCCCTTTTAACACTCAAATTGTGGTTAATTAAGCATACCTCACAAATTTTGACAAGAGTTCCATGTTAAAGAAACAGCATCCCATGAACAACACTTTAATCACTTTTCTACTTCTTTAATAATTGACTAAACGATGTTGTCAGTTATCACATGCTTTGTGGTGCTCTAGGACTTTTTTTAATAAGAAGCACACTTCTGGGTTCATAATAAAATAGACTCATACCTGCATCGTATCTTTTTCATTGTTCCAACTAATATGGTAAAATATATTCTCCATAATATATATATATATATATATATATATATATATATGTATATATATATATATCTATATATATATATATATATTTATAATTATTTTTTTAATTAAATATATATAAATAAATGATAATTCCTTCCAGTTATTTAATATGAAACAAATTTACCTGTACTAAACGCTCTTTTTCCAGAGTTATCCTATCATTTTTTTTAACTCCCTAGTAGTTTAGCTTACGTTATTTACTTTTCATATATAATACTCATAATTACTTCTCAATTTTCTCTTCCAGTTTTATTGAAAAATAATAAAATGATATCAATACCCTCTAAATAAAAACAATTACAGTTTTACTTTATGAAATTTTACTAACGTGACTGCCGTTTTCAGTTTTTAATTAGATATTACTTTTTTATTTCTAGCACCTCTAAATAAATCATTATTATTTGTATTTACAACACAGGAATAATACGTTTATTGAGTGAATGAGGTATGAATAAAACTATATTGTGAAAAAAAAAAATCTTAAATTGTAGGATTTTACTGAAAAATATACTTAGCTTTTTATCTATTTGTGTAAATTATGCCGAGCTGTACCGCAAACTGAATATTATCATACATGTCATACTTTTGATGACATGACTAATAATGCAGTTTTTTTTTTCTTTTTGATCAGTATAATGGTTTTATGTGGATATTTTAAAAACAGATAAAAGTTTACTTTTTTTTTTCTATATGTAAAAGAAAAATTTGGTACAAAGTCATTATAGTTTTCCAAATTCCCCTGGTTAGTTACAAAAATACCAATTTCCTTGTGGTTTATAATTTATCTATTCATAGTTGGTTTGTTGACTGAAACGTCAAAATTTTAATGAATTAAAATTTAGTTACAAAGTCTCAGTTGCACTGACAAATCATTGGTATCATACAAACATTTAAAAATTTATTTATTTATTGATAAAGATAATATTCTATGTTATAATTTTTTAATAAGACAACTGATGTAATAGAGAAAATGAAAAAATAACTGTAAAAATATTATAAAAACAGAACAACTTGTCTGAAAGTGTGCACACCCTTCACTATCTTGCATAAAATTCCAAAACCAATAAAAAAATGAAAAAAACGAAAATTATTCCACTGGATTGCTAATTTAAATTATATTTTCATTAGTTATAACATTTTATGTTTTATATAATATCACATTGTTTTGTAGAATTTCAATATTAAAACGTAAAATGGGAAATCTTTAAAGGCATTTAATTCAAGATGTTTTTAATACTCCTTGTATTCCTTCTGTTTAAACTGACATTATATTAAAATCAATGTCATAAATTTGTAAATGATTTTTTTTTTCACTTTTTTAAGTGTATTTAGTTTAGATTAAGGAAATAAAGGGAATAAAAATGGAGAATGAATGAGGTAAAAAATTAACTTGTTCTTCGGTAAAATAGAAATGTGAGAGGAATAGATTTTTGTTTTTGGAAAGTTGCGTGATTTAATTAATTTGATAAAAAAGAAAAAAGAAAGAAAAGAAAGAAAAGAGTCAATTCTATTATGTTTTTTCCTTGTATTTTCTTTTCCTAAATCAAAGAATCCATAATCATTTCTCTCTCTCCATGCTTTCTATCCTCTGTAAAGAGTTTAAAAATTATTTTATCTTTCAAGTTTGATATTGTAAGTTTTCATAGTTAATTTCAAATAAATATTTAATGTTTAAAAAATGAAATTAATTAAATATTATAATGACAAAATCAATTATGATTATTTTTGCAAGTTTTTGAGTGTGCTGCTAATGCATGTCGCTAAAGTAAAAGGGTTTAGTGTAAAAGCAGGGAATAAAGACAAAAACCTCAATTTCTTATCCTTTGCTTTACACACTAATCCATTCCATCAAATGATTCAAACGCACTCAATCTATTTTCCAATTTCGATACCATTTTCCCAGTTACTTTCTTCACCTAACCCTGCTACTACTTTTCATACATATAAATAATCATAATTTTGTCCATTCTTCCAACTCCAGCCACAACCAGAGGCATAGCCTAGAGCTTTAACGCGCTGTGTCTGCATTCAAACATACCCAGTTTCTTTTTTTATTCTTAAATCCAATGTTTGAGGTAAACCCTCCTCTTTCTGTCTCATTTCGGTGAAACATCCTACTGCTGATGATCCAAGTTTCATTTTTTACCATTTCTTTTGCGTGTGTTTATGTTTTTGTAACGATGTTTGAAGGTTGTGTCTCACAACATTAAATGGTCGTTTAGATGTGTATTGTCCGTGTTTACTTTGGTCACATTGTTCATCCTCTGTAAATATCAGATATTTCTATTTACTTTTGCTTTTCCTGGTGGGGTTTATCACTGTGGGAGACATGCTTTTTATACTGTCACGAGTTTCTTTTCAGGTTTGGAAGTATTGAGTGGAAGAATTTGGTGTTGGGATGATGGATCTGGCCAAAAGCAAAGGCAGTGGTGAAGTTTTGGATCATAATGATGAAAGGGTGGGTGAGGATTTCAACCAATTGGTGGAAGGAAATGCAATTGATGCAGGAGGTGGGCATAACTTAGGTGAAAGCGTTAGTGTAAGTGGGGAAGATGTGACTACAGAAAATATGTGTAAGGGTCTTGGTTTGAATGTGGAGCTAAAGGATGGGCTGCAAGAAGATAATGATCAGAACCTGGGTGGCCCTCAAGAAATTAATGATACATTACATGGGGTTGATCAAGGAACCAGTTATAGTTCAAGAAATTTGATTAGTGGGGAAGTACCCGAGACTTGTGTTGTAATAGATCCTTCCGCTCAGATTGATTGTGTCAGTGGAGAAAATAGGACATTGGAAGCAAAACCTAATGATTCAGGTTTGAGCAAGGTATCCAAGAAAGTGACAAAAGGGGTTTCTGACATCGATAAAAATTCATGTGTGATTGATATAAACCGTGGCAGCTGCGACGGTTTTAGTGAGAATCTGGAAGGTGAATTGATTTGTAGGATTTGCCATCTGGCCTCTGGGCAACCATTAGAAGCAGAAGCTGTTGGCACTGTAAGTAGTGCTACTACTACTAATACAGATTTGATTCAGCTTGGTTGTGCTTGTAAAGATGAATTAGGCATTGCTCATAGTCATTGTGCTGAGGCATGGTTCAAGATTAAAGGAAACAGGTAACTACTGCTTTTGTTAGTACTTGTTTATTTCTATTGTGCATATCAACATCTTCGTTTTTTGTTTTGTTTTGTTTTGTTTTGTGTGTTAATGCCTGCAAAATGGAACATCTTCTGCTGTGTTACCCGTTTATTTTGAATTCAAAATGGCATAGGGATTCCTGAGAATTTCTACGTTTCTGATTATTTAGTATCTGTAACCTACTTGGTACAATTTCTCAAAAAGAAACCGACTTGGGATGTGCATTTCTTCAATAATTTGTAATTTTATTTCTTTTTTGTTGATTTTTTCTGTCACGTCTTGTCTTGTTAAATCTTTGAAACTCTGCGGCATACTTTTGCATATAGATTTAGTGTTACTGTTATCATTATTATTGCAATTCTATTTTCTTATTATATAAATTTAATTCGAAAGTTTTCTTAAATTTGAGTCTGAACTTTTGAAACCGGCTTCATTGCTTATCATTTGTCAGTTGGTTATTGCATGTAGCTCGTTGCTGTTTCACCTTTTTGCTGGTAACATCGCAAACTGGAGAACCATATCATCCTTATTATGCACCTTGACACATGGAGTTTTTAGTAGTAATTGACTTAGATGAAGGGTGAGTTGGGCTTGGGCAAATGCTTCCACAAACACTCAGTTGCTTTTCCTTCTGAGGTATTAGCTAATAGCTTGGCTTCTGTTGGTTGCGAGCTGTGGTTAATTGACATCCCAAATTCCAAATAATGGCACCAGGTCTTAGTTTGGTATAGTTGCATATATTTTTCATGTTGATGTCTGGTCCAGAAAATGCTTTTGTTCTCCATGAAGTTTCTTTGAATCCTCTGTTTCTGTTTTCAGCTATATGTGCGGAATGAACTAGGAAAAAATAAGCTTATACTTTCATCTCCTATAAAAGAATAATATATTGCAACGTACCTCCTATTCCTTTCTGTTTTCCTCCATGGTTCCACCCCTTCCTATAGAAAGAAAAAAAAAATTGTATACATAGAAGATTGTAGGCCAGAAAGATTGTCTTTCGTCTGTAACGATTTCCATGATGAGTCAGAATGTTGCCATATTTCACATTTGAAATAATTGTTATTCTTCTTAGAGAAGAAACTCTGGGGGTATGGTACCAATGTGACTTTCACCATTTTCACTAATTAGTGACCTGTCCACTTATAAACCCTTCTCTTGCTTGCTTTTCTTTAGTTCCAGCATCAATCTGTAATTTATGCGTTTTTCCGGATCCACATCTAATTAGTGGAAAATTCAAGATAATTCCTTTGGTGCTGTTGCAAGTATAATAGTGAACCCAAGAGGCCATAGTGCAAGAACTGATTAGTGGAACCTAGATTCTTTTGGTGTTCTTTTTTTGGTCGAAGGTGGAGAAGGTTCTGCCCTTGCATATTAATCAGTCTAATCTAACAAAGTAATATGAGAAGCTCTCTCCACTTGCCTTCTATCTATAGGTTTGTCAAGGTTGCTATTACTGTTTCAAAATTGTTTACTTCAAAATTCAAATTATGAAATGTTTGTTCAGATGTAAGCTCAATTCAAATTTGTGCGGTTCTCGTTTCAACTGCTCCTGTTGAACGATCTGAAAATACCATTGGTTTGGGTAACATAACTTAAATGTGTTTGAAATTACTCGTGCATGTACCTCTGTCTTTTTAAGTCCTTAAGAATTTGAAAGCCATTGAACCCTAACTCATCCGAGTCAATACTTTTTTTCCCATTCACATCTTGTGTATATACTCGCAGCTTATTCTTTTTAAAGTCTGAAAATCTTTGTTGCTTATTGAACTGAGACAGAAGAGTTTACGCGTGCTTTTTGCAAACATTTACATTTTTTTTTATCTGAAAATTGCAAACATTTACATGGTTATAAGAATGTTATCATCGATCATGGTTAATCTTATTTAAATGCAAACTAGTCCGAGGTTCCTGAGGTTCCTATTGTTCTATGTTAGTTCTTTCACGATCTCTAATAACCTTTCGTGATCACAGGTTGTGTGAAATATGTGGTGAGACAGCAAAAAATGTATCGGACGTTGCTGATCATGTGTTGATGGAAGAATGGAATGATACTAGATTCATGGGCACTGATGATACCTCATCCAGAAGGTTTGGTGGATGCTGGCGTGGACAACCATTTTGTAACTTCTTAATGGCATGCCTGGTTATAGCTTTTGTTCTACCATGGTTCTTTCGTGTAAATATGTTCTAGTGGAGGAAGCCAACCCCACTCTTCTTGCCTATATGATGAGTGTATGTCATTGAAGTTCATGGCATATTCTTTCTCAGATGGGGTGGCAATGCATAACCATGACCAACTTCACATTTTCAGGGTATGTACCTTGAAATTTGTTGTAAAGAAACTTGCCAACTAGGCAAGTTATGGCCAAATTGTTTCCTTATTGCAGCATTCTTTGGATTGCAGTGCGTGTGGTGTACTGAAATATATATATATAACAGCGGCATCAATTTTATGAGGGAGAAAAGCAAAGAAGATATTTACTTGTGGCATAGATGTTATATGTTAGACACACTAAATTATTCGCTGTAAAACAAGCAAACAGAAGAAGCCTCTCCTTGATTTCTCTTCTCTTTTTTACCTTCGCACACTCTTTTCTTTCTTTACTATATCTGTTGGCTTGTCTGCTAATATAAAGTTCAAAGAATCCAATATCATCCGTCATCAGTGTGTTTATGTGTTCTTTTTGTTTGCAAGTGTTCTAGCTTCTAATCCAAGTAACTTTGCTTTTGTCAGCATTTTTTAAAGTTAATCAAAAGCAATATACTCGAACTCTTGCCTTAATTTTGAAGGTACATATGGTCATGATACATTTTTATGCCTAAGATTAAATCCTTGATAAAAATTATGTTTAGTGACAGATCTAGACTTTTTAAGCAATGGATTAAATTAATATACAAACATGTTTCGGGTGTTACATTCAAATGTACACGCATAATAATACGTATAATATTACAAAAAATAAAATGAAATCCTAGTAGGGTCAACTATATATTTGGAAGATCATAGGTTTGTCACGGGCTTGATCACGTGCTAAGGGAACTAAATAATGGACTATAGACCTCCTTTTAAATTAAAAAAGTGAAAATTGCAATATCTTGTGCGAGTGAGTTTTGTTTACCATGAAAATTACAACATCTTGTGTATTTATATTTTAATGGGTTGGATGGAAATAATTGAAATGTCTACATCAGTAATCCGTTGTAGTCTAGTTGGTTAGGATACTCGGCTCTCACCCGAGAGACCTGGGTTCAAGTCCCGGCGGAATTTTTTTTTATTTTTTATTTATATTTAAATTTGCATGCAGCAAACAAATCGAGAAAAAGCATATCCCTGAAAATATTCGGCACGGATTTTATTATCAGTAGAGTAGGCTATACAAAATCATGAGACTAAAGTGCATTTGATAAGATTAAAATTAAAGTGGAACTATATAGTAGTCATGTTCATCATTAATGTGTAAGTGAAGAAAAGAGTAAAAGCATGAAAAAATAATTGTGCCAAGATCCAAAAACAATTTTATTTTTTGTATATTTAAATTTGCATGCGTTCCAGCAAACTAATTGAGGAAAAGCATATCCCTGAAAATGTTCAGCACCAATTCTATTATTAGTAGAGTAGGCTACATCATTTGCAAACAAAATCATCAGACCAAAGTGCATTTGATAAGATTAAAGTGGAACAATATAGTAGAGTCATGTTGATCGTTAATGTGTAAGTGAAGAAAAGAGTAAAAGAATGAACAAATGAACTGTGCAATGATGCAAAAAACAAATTTCCGTTGCCGGGACTTGAACCCGGGTCTCTCGGGTGAGAGCCGAGTATCCTGACCAACTAGACTACAACGGAATGTTGGCACTTCAATAAATCCAAATTAATAGTTGTGTTAATATTTTAAAGTAGATTAAATGTGTTCTGGTTGATTTTATTTAAAAGAAAATTATATTTCTGATAAAATTTAAAGAAGTAAAAATTATCTAAGAAAAAAGGTTGTTCCGGCATAAGATGACAATAGGTGAGAAGATTGGAAGGAAAAGAAGGCGTAATTTGATGGTGTAGTGTAGGTATAAATAGTGGTATCAGTGTTGTTTGTTTGGAGGGGTGAGGAAGAGCAAAGCCAATCATGTCTAAAACTAAAAGCGTAGCACCGTTGAACACTTATCCAACTTATCATAATCCTAGAAACAAGTCGAACTATGCAAAATCTCCCAATTACTTCATCTTCTTCCGACAATCTTGGACAACATGTCTGCCACCTCCCAAATTTGTCCTTTCTTGCAGTAGCAGTGTCGTTGTCTCTGCAACTTTGTCCAAGCCCACCTACAACGTAGCCATGGATAAGAATGCACAAATTCGCAAATTCTGCCAAATGGGTGATCTCAGAAAAGCCATGGAATTGCTCAAAATTTCAAAAATGTCTGAACTTGAGCTGCAAACTTACTGTTCTGTGTTGCAGCTCTGTGCCGAGCTGAAGTCTTTGGAAGATGGAAAGAGGGTTCATTCCATTATCATCTCCAACGGCATGGAAATTGATGAGATTTTGGGGGCAAAGCTAGTCTTCATGTATTTGCATTGTGGTGATTTAGTGTCAGGGAGACAAATATTAGATGGGATTCTCAATGATAAGATTTATCTCTGGAATTTTTTGATGTCTAAATATGCAAAGATTGGAAATTACGAGGAAGCTGTGAGTCTTATCAGGAAAATGCAGAAGTTGGGTATGAGAGGGGATCCCTTTACTTTTACTTGTATATTGAAGTGTTATACGGCATTGGCAAAGATAAGGGCGTGTAAAAGCGTTCACGGGTATGCTTTTAAACTAGGTTTTGGTTCTGATAATACTGTTATTAACTCTCTAATTGCAGCTTATTTTAAATGTCGTGATGTTGAGAGTGCACATAATATGTTTGATGAATTGAGTGACCCAGATGTTGTTTCCTGGAATTCTATGATTAGTGGGTGTGTTTTAAATGGGTTTTCCTGGGATGGACTTGAGATTTTCATTCAGATGCTGAATTTCGGGTTTGGTATGGATTTGGTCACCTTGGTTAACGTTCTTGTGGCTTGTGCAAACGTTGGCAAGCTTTCATTCGGTAGAGCTCTTCATGCTTGCGGAGTGAAAACTGGCTGTAGCGGGGATGTCGTGTTTGACAACACATTACTAGACATGTATTCTAAATGTGGTTATTTAAAAGGTGCAACTGATGTTTTTGCCAAGATGAGTAAAACTTCTGTTGTTTCTTGGACTTCGATGATATCTGCTTATGTACGGAAAGGTCTGTATGATGAAGCCATTATATTATTTGAAGAAATGCAAAGCAAAGGTCTTAAGCCAGATGCTTATACTGTCTCAAGTGTGGTTCATGCTTGTGCTTGTAGCAACTCGTTGGATAAAGGAAGGAATATACACAATTTCATTAAAAAGAACAACATGGGACTGAATTTACCTGTTTTTAATGCTCTCATGTATATGTATGCAAAATGTGGAGTCATGGAAGAAGCTCGTTTAATTTTCTCTCAAATTCCTGTCAAAGATATTGTCTCATGGAACACGATGATTGGAGGTTATTCACAAAACTCACTTCCCTATGAAGCTCTGGAACTGTTTGTGGACATGCAAAAGCAATTGAAGCCTAATAGCATTACAATGGCTTGTGTCCTTCCAGCTTGTGCAGGCTTAGCAGCTGTAGAGAAAGGTAGAGAGTTGCATGGGCACATATTGAGAAAAGGGTACTTTTCAGATTTACAAGTTGCCTGTGCACTTGTTGATATGTACGTGAAGTGTGGGTTAGTAGTTCTTTCACAACAACTTTTTGATATGATTCCTAAAAAGGATATCATCTTGTGGACTGTTATGATTGCTGGCTATGGCATGCATGGGTTTGGAAAGGAGGCAGTTTCCACATTTGAAAAGATGAGGATAGCAGGTATTCAGCCTGAAGATTCCTGCTTCACTTCAATACTCTACGCTTGCAGTCACTCTGGATTACTGAAAGAGGGATGGAAATTCTTTAATTCAATGAGAAGTGAATTCAACATTGAGCCTAAGTTAGAACACTATGCATGTATGGTGGATCTCCTTGTTCGCTCTGGAAATCTATCCAAGGCATACAAGTTCATTGAAACTATGCCAATTAAACCAGATGCTGCAATTTGGGGTGCTTTGCTTTCTGGATGCGGGGTCCATCATGATGTGGAGCTAGCAGAAAAAGTAGCAGAGCATATTTTTGAGCTTGAGCCAGAGAACACAAAGTATTATGTTCTTCTAGCAAATGTCTATGCAGAGGCGGAAAAGTTGGAAGAAGTAAAAAAGTTACAAAGAAAGATAGGTAAGAGGGGATTTAAAAAGGATCAAGGTTGTAGTTGGATTGAGATTCAAGGAAAGTTTAACATTTTTGTTGCTGGGGATACTTCCCACCCTCAGGCCAAAAGGATAGACTCATTGCTGAGAAAACTGAGGATGAAAATGAATAGGGTAGACTACTCTAATAAGATGCGGTATGCATTAATTAATGCCGATGATATGAATAAGGAAGTGCTTCTCTGTGGACACAGTGAGAAATTAGCCATGGCTTTTGGTGTACTAAATTTGCCTCCTGGGAAGACTGTTAGGGTAACCAAGAATCTTAGAGTATGTAAGGACTGTCATGATATGGGGAAGTTGATGTCCAAGACAACTGGGAGGGATATTGTGTTGCGAGATTCAAACCGGTTTCACCATTTCAAGGATGGTGTATGCTCTTGCAGAGGTTTCTGGTAAATCGTTTGAAAATTTCTATAAAAGGGTTGTTCTCCAATGTCAATGTATCCTCCTCTTCACGTGAATTGATAGCTGCATATTTTGCAATCACAGTTCATTTACTGATGTAAGACTCGTTACAGATTAGAATACAAGGTCATTGCCAAAATGTAGGTAGAAGTGATGGTAATACTTGTGTAGAATCAGTGGTTGAGACTACGATTTTTTAGTTTATACGGTCATGCCAGAGGCAATTTTATTTCCTTAGCCAGAAAGGATGTTATTCATGGATGACTTATCTAAAGATCTATATTTAGTTGGAATAGCTTCGAGGCCGAATATCTGTAATTAGGAGTCAGATGTAACATATTTTTCTGAGATAGATCATTGGCACTGTGACATATTTATGATTTGTGCGAGTGATCTCATTTTGCTTTTAGATTCCAACTTTCTTTTTCTGAACTGATAATGTTGACCAATCTCGACTCGTGAGAAGGGAATGAAAATGAGAATGACAATAAAAATGCTGAGGAAATGAGAAATTCTGCTGTGAATGTCACGCCATACTGAATGGGTGACGTGTTTTTGAGGTATTCTAGATTCAAATTGCTCTCCATTACGCTTCTGATTTATCTGAAACATTACACATTCAAATTATCATATTCAATCTGTTTTTTTTTGTCCCCCTTTAAAATATTGTGAATCAAATTACTTTACTCCTCAAAAGTCACAATCAAGTCATTTTTATGGATTAAAATATTAATGGACTGCATCATGCATAAAATCTTTATATTTCGATATAGTCCGAAATAAAAAATCCATATACATGAATTAAAAGCAAAAAAATCTGTTGTTGAAACCTTGATAAAATATACATACATTTAACAAATCTATTACCTTGTAAATTTTTTGCATCAGGAGTTACAAGTTACAACTTTACATGATAGCCTGCATCAAGAGATATCAGTATTCAAATATAGATTTCACCAAAGCTGAGCCCTTTTATTTTTATGTTTTTTGAGTTTTATTTGATCTTCATCCTACACATTCGGTTTTTTCCCTTTTTCCTTCTCTTCTAAGAATGTAAGGATAAATTAGAAGAAACCACGTATGAAACAAGTGGCAATATACACTTTTTTTGTTCTAACGATAAAAAAGTAGACACTTTTCTTTAATACAAGTAAAAACAAAATTAAATGTCTGTAACTCGAAAGCAATAGCATGCCAAGTACACTCTTTTTAAGGCATGGCACAAAGAAAATAAGAAGTTTATATTTTTATCGCAGTCCTTCTTTTTTCTAACTATATTTTCATTTTATGAACTTTTTATGTTTGAATATTCAATTTCTGTGTAAAGATTCTTAAATTCTCTCTCAGACTGCAGAGAATCTGATTGCGTCCATGAAAAGCAGTTTTTCTATCTGCTGCCAGACTATAGAATAAGATTAAAAAAATGTAGTGAAATTCAATTTTTTATTAAAGAACTTTTATAACCCACAGTAATTAGTAGTAACCACGCGACTAAATAAATAAAAACTGCACTCATGGGCTCGATTTGTATACTTTCCATACATTCCATACATACATGAGATATGAAGAATATTGGAACGGATAGAGAATTGTTGTATCGGATTCCGGCTTTCCATTTAATAGATTTGGATTTGGTTATAAAGGGTTTAGTATTCATTAGAGATGGCAAATAAACCCGTGCCCGTGGGTATCACCCGAACCCGTCCCCGTTTTGACGGGAATCTCCGCTTTGACTGGGTATGGATATGGGTATAGATATGGGTATGGGTAATACCCGAAATTTTCAACTGGGGATGAGGATATATATATACCCGCCCAAATACCCGTCCCCGCTTAAATTACTAAACTATTTATAATTTATTAAATAATCTAAAAAATATATATAAATAAATAATATATTTACACATAAAATATA
>Ga0214542_1000548_pt1 | contig 68844 bp, 34 predicted proteins | sample CNSS1metaG_FD_160096 | JGI IMG/M metagenome (GOLD analysis project Ga0214542, IMG submission 160096) | Root nodule microbial communities from cowpea collected in UCLA plant growth center, Los Angeles, California, USA - CNSS1 | ecosystem: Host-associated > Plants > Roots > Nodule | place: USA...
CCACTCTCAACCCAAAACCTTAAGGCAATGGGTTTATGGGTCTTTATTCTTATATAGTGCTCTACTTTCTCATTTCTGGTCAATGTGGGACTTAGACTCACACTTGGATTCCTAACAATCTCCCCCTTAAGGGTGAGTCCCTTCAACCACATTGGTACACTCCCCCTCCAGCGGAAGCATTCCCAACGACGAGTACTCCTTTTTCTGCCCTTTTCTGTACCGCCGTTGTTTTCTTAACGGGACACGCTTACTTGACCCACACTGTCAGAAAGACTATCGATACTAGGACCATACTGATACTGCACTCGTCTGAGCCGGTATTAACTTGGCTCTGATACCACTTGTTAGGTTTTACAAGAGGAGGGGGTTTCACTGGGAAGAACAACACCAAAGAGACTTGAGCCTAACCACATAAGACACTGACACCACTCTCAACCCAAAGCCTTAAGGTTTTAGGTTGAGAGTGGTGTCAATATCTTATGTGGTTGGGCGGCTCAGGTCTCATTGGTGTTGTATCTCTCGAGTGAAACCCCCCTCCTTATAACCCTGACAAGTGGTATCAGAGCCTAACAAAGGAAAGCTCTACAAAGCTATTTATCTGGTAAATTTGAAATGAAAGATCTTGGTCCTCTAAAAGATTTTCTTGGGATAGAAATTTCCATATCAAAAACAGGACTATTTCTCTCCCAAAGAAAATATATTCTAGATCTTTTACGAGAAACGAGCATGGAAGGATGTCATCCAGCTACTACTCCTATTGAAGAGGGATTGAAACTGTGTCTTGAGTCAAATTAGGTACCGGTTGACAAAGGGAGATATCATAGGCTTGTAGGGAGATTAATGTACTTGGCTCATACCAGACCAAATCTTACTTATGCATTAAGTGTTGTAAGTCAGTACATGCATAACCCAGGAGAAAAACATATGAATGTTGTCATGCATATCTTAAGGTATTTGAAATCTGCACCTGGAAGGGGTATTCTATTCACTAAACACATTGATTATCAACGCATAAAAGTATATACAAATGCAGATCGGGCTGGATCCATAGATGATAGAAGGTCTACCTCAGGTTATTTCACATTTGTAGGTGGAAATCTTGTTACTTGGAGGAGTAAAAAGCAAAGTGTAGTTGCCCGCTCAAGTGCAGAAGCTGAATTTAGAGGCATGGCACTTGGTCTATCTGAAGCTACTGTTGGAAGATTTGGGATATCCGCCTAGGCAACCAATTTAGCTCTATTGTGACAACAAAGCTGCTTGTGATATTGCACATAATCCAGTACAACATGATCGCACAAAGCATATTGAAGTTGACAGGTTTTTCATCAAGGAAAAGCTGGATAAGAAGATTTTAGAGTTGCCTAAAATCAGAACAGAAGATCAATTGGCTGATATTCTCACTAAAGCAGTCTTAAAACCGGTGTTTTCTAAGTTCTTAAGCAAGTTGGGCTTAATCGACATATATGCACCAACTTGAGGAGGAGTGTTGAGATTTCTAATTGATTCACTATGTTACAAATTACCAAATATAGATTGATCAGCTTCATTATAGGGATTGGTTTAATTATAGAGATTTAGTCTTTATTTTTCAGAGATATATTATCTCTGCTACTGCTATATATATATATATATATATATATATATATATATATATATATATATATATATATATATTATGTTTGTAATTAGTGAGATATGTGAAATAAAAACCCTATTTTACAATAGTTGTCACATCCAGTGACCAAAAGGTATACGTGTACCAACTCATTATAATTCTTCCCTTAAAACATATTAAAGGAAGAAGCAAATCTATTTGAAATATAGCAAATTGAAACCTCCATGTTCAAGTGCAATACCTGTCCATAAGCTGTTCTCTAGGAGGTGTTGAAGGAAGAGCTCCACTGTATTTTCCTCTCCATTCAAGTCGACCACCTGCATATTTCTTTAACCACTTTCTGAAACCAATAACAAGGGCATCTGACTTTGTAGGAACAAAACAGGCTTTTTGCCAATTGTTTGGACCAGCATCCATTATTTTATGTTCCTATCAAAAGAATTTAAGAACCAAATATAAGGAGTCAAACTAGAGTGGACATAAATTTCAGCAGACCGAAAATTTGTGATAGTTACTGAAATATGTGAGATCAATCTGTCAAAGTTAAAGAAACTAACATAAAGAATCAATTACAAATATTGAGAAAAGAGATTTTATACATTAATAACCTGTTCACAAATTCAATGATAAAGTCAAGATGTCTGCTACCAAACATTTGTATTCAAAATATCATCTACGAATATTTTGATCAAATTTTTTGTTGCAAATGGCCACGTATGCTAATAAACACAGACGCAAGCTAAATAAACTAATCAATTGAAAAAGTTATAGTTACTGAATTTTGGATTGCTAATATGTAATAGTAACTACTAATATGTTTCTTTTATTGTTTTCATGGGCAAAAGAGGAGATGTAAACCATAGGATTCGTGTAGGATGATTGAAATGGAAGAGTACCTCGAGTGTTACCAATGATAAGAAAAAGTACTACTCAAACTTCAAGGAAATTTATGTGTATAAATAAGATTTCCAACAAAAAATTGTTTAGTTCATGTATCGAATACTAACTTGTGAAATAAGTTGTTGCAGCTCTTTGTTATTACTTTGTTTAGTATAATATAACTTGTAATAATTTGAGGAGGAAAAAACAGAGACTAATGGAACTGATTAGTCAACTGGATAAATAGTTTATACATTATAATAGAAATTACCTCAACATGGAGGAGATATAAATCTGAATCTAGAATCAGGTTTTGTCCCACATGAAATATCCATCGTGGTACAATTTTGTCCATCCACTTTCCAAAGTTTCTTGGGAAGCACCATATTAATCTACTTTTACCAGGACTAACCGGAATACAGATAAAGATTAAAGCCATTTTCTTCTGAGCTAATGGTTTCTGCATAAAGTTTAACACACATCATGCAACAAATAAAGAAACTGCATATTTATTGTTTTTGATCTAAAGATAGCATCTACTCAACATGTTAGTGACGGGTTTATTTTTAGAGGGTGTATTCATTAGGGAGAGATTATATATGTGTGACATAAGTCCAACTCACATAAAGAACTGATATTATTTTTTAATCCAAAACCTTGAGAGAATGAGTTTATAAGTCTTTTTTTTTATACGATGTTTAACTTTGTCATTTTCTACCCAATTTGAGATTTAGACTCACACTTGAATTATTCCTAACAGTTACCTTTGTTTCACCAGATGAGGAAGGTTGATCCGGAGTATATGCATAAAAAATGCATGGTGGAATAAATCTGCTTTTGGTCAAACCCTGATCTGCTATAAAACCATTGATATCTAACTTTTCAACATGCAATTCAAGTGGCTTGCCCCCTTCTCTATCAGCTTTCACTGTCAATAAGCTCTACATATGTAAGTGTCATATATATAGTAAATAGAAATTTACTCAAAGTGAAGAAAGATACATCTTACAAGCCTACCTTTTGGTTCTCCAGTACGCATTAGTCCATAGTGTGCATATGGAACATGTGCAGGATCCATTAGATTTTCTATCAGTATTTCATACCTGGAATTGCATAATCATTTTGTAAGAAAGATACACAGATAAGGGAATATAGTTTTACTATGATGCACGGATACAATACGTGCATTACGACGCATATCTATGCTGATTAGCAATCCCAAGGAAAAAAAAAATAGAAGTGGTTCATGTAAAAGGAAGTGAGATACATATCTACAATACAGGAAAGATCATATCATACCCGTAAGGAATGTCTCTGTTTCCCATTAATTTAGTATAAGATGGATCATCTATTTCTGGTATGTATGGAGGCCTTTTTCTTGTAATAATATCTTCATATTGAGGATCAGTATTGGGCCAGAACCACAAGATATCATTCTGCACCGAACTTGGGTAACAAGCTACACATGCTTTTTTGGACGTATGAATCTGCACAATTTGTCACCAAATTTAGTGACTATCAAATTGTCCCATCTGCAACTGTATTTAGATAGCATATAGAGAGCAAAGAATAAACGAAACTTCTAAACTTGGGGTGTAAATGTTACTCACTTTTAATTTATAGGGTTATTAAAAACAAAGTACAAGTCTACTGAAACTTAACATCAGATCAACATAACTCACAAGGCACTACTCATGTTCCAAGAATCAACATAATATGGTCACACCATCAATGTTGTATACGTTTCAAAACATGAAATTGTGACAAACTAAAATTAACGCCAGGAAATGAGTAAATGGTGCGTGCAAATCAGAATCTCTTGATTGCAAAAGGGGCTGAAAAGTAAGCATTTTGTAGTATGTTCTGGATACGAAGGAAAGGAAACATAAAAATGCACTGAATTTAGAAGTAATAGTACAACAACATTCATGAACTAGAATTAATGATGAAGAGCAATTACCGGAGGGCCATCAGAGGGTGCCTGAGGAATGAACTTGCATTCTCCTTTGCCACTGAAACACCAGCCATGGTATACACACTGCAACCTTCCCCATTGATCAATCCTTCCCTCAGACAAGGGTGCTAATCGGTGAGGACAAGCATCATCTTGAACCTGCCAAGCACCCTCATTCCTATCCCACCACACAACCACATCAATTCCTAATACCCTCTTCCCATGAGGTTTCCTCTTGTCCAAGTCACAAATTGGCATCAAAGGGTACCACTGAGAGTACCAATCAAATTTTTCTGATTGCCCTTCAAATTCTGGCTCAGCCTCAGGCTGGTTACTTGATTCTGTCAATGGAGGGGGCGACAAGGCAGTGAAAAGCTTGGATTTTGAAATGCCCCCAGAAACCAAAGAAATAGGTGAATTCACATGGTTTCTCAAGAATATGGATTTCCTAAATGGGGTTGGTATTTCTGGTGCTGTTGGGATGTGAAGTGTGCCAACAGAAAAAGCACACACAGCTTCCATGTTCCTTCCTGCAAACAAGGAACAAGAGTACAAGAAGAGACGAAAGTAGCAGAGTAATAAACAATGGACACCCCAAATTATGTACTGCAATTCAAAACTAGAGGCTCGTGTTTAATGTTCATTTTTATGTGATAATGAAATTTTAGGGTCGTTCCAATTAGAATTCCATTTGTTGCCATGTTGGCTTTTCAGTGAACTTTGAATTAAGCACCTTATCCCCTTGTGGCATTTGATGAAAGATCACAAAGCCACGTGGATGATGAAGAGCTTTGAATGGACAAGAACAAATGAAGAACAAAAATCACTCACCTGCATGGTTAAAACGTAAGATTCATCTGTGTAACTTTCAAAGGTGTCTGTTATTAGTTACAATTAGTTGCCATTTAAGTTAACATAATGTCTTAATCGTATTTATTTACTAATTAATTAATTTAAAAACACTTTCTATTTTTAAAATAAAATATTTTAAATGAATAAAATTCTAAGTAAGTGAAAAATAATTTGAAGGAGAAAAAAAATATGATACTTTGTTACAATCACTATACTAAAAGTAAAATTTTGCATGACTTAATTGAACAGTATTTTTTTATTTTATAACTTTTGAAGGTTATTTTAGACTTTTACTAATTTAATTCAACCAAGTAAATTTATCTAAAGTGACCAAATATTTGAATGAATTCATTACTTATTATTTGTTTATCGAGTACATCCTTCTAAAATTAATGTAATTGTATATTTAAAGCTTGAATTTAATATTTTTTGTTAAACTCAAACAATTTTGTGTCCATTAACTTATATTGCATTATGCATATTACGATTACTAAATAATAATGTTATATTCAACATTAAACTGCAAAACAGCTTTTGAGTTATAAAATGCACTAAATCTGGGTGACATTTCATATTCAAAATTATTTTAAAAACCATGGAAGGATTATTTCCATTTCAAAATTTTTTAGGAGTTTTGAAAATATGAGAAATAAAAAAAAAATATTTTATAAAGAAATTTTTATTTTTATTTTATTCATATAATATTATATATATATAACATCTATTTGAATATTAGTTATAAAATTGAAATATTTTTTAAAAATTAATTTAATTAAAAATATATTAAGTAAATATTTTCAGCATTATTTTATTTGATATAAGTTTAATTATGTTTTTGGTCCCATTTTTGTAGCAAAATATCAGTTTGGTCCCTCTATCTTTACTTATCTCAATTTGATCCTTGTTTTATGAGATTTGATGCAATCAAGTCATTTCCATTAGTGGAAGGAAATATGTCACATGTCGTTATTACACTTTTTGATAGTGAAAACTATGATCTATGGGGGATAATGATGCAAACATATCTAGAGGGACTAGATCTATGAGAAGTCGTGGAGAAAGATGATATTCCCTTGCCTGAAAATCTCATAGTGGATCAAATCAAAGCGTATAAAGACAAAAAAATGAGAAAGGCAAAGTCAAATTCATACTTGTTCGCAAGTGTTTCACAAATGATTATGACCAGGATCATGACTCTAAAGTCTCCCAAAGAAATTTGGGAATACTTGAAAGCAGGATATGAAGGGAACGAGAATATTCAAGGCATGAACGTTGTGAAATTGATAAAGAAGTTCGAGATGCAAAGGATGAAAAAGTCAGAGACAATTAAAGAATACTCAAACAAATTATTGGGTATTGCTAACAAAATAAAATTGTTGGAAAAGGAGTTTCCATATTCCAGACTTGTTGAGAAAATTATGGTGACAGTGTCGGAAATATATGAGGCATCTATTGCTTCCTTAGAAAACATAAAAGATTTGTCTACAATTACCTTGACAGAGGTGATACATGTCTTGCAAGCACAAGAACAACGAAGATTGATGAGAGAAGATCATGACACGGTTGAAGGTAATTTAAATTACACTGAAGAGAATGCTCTCATAGTAAAAAACAATAGAAGGAGTAAATACAACCACATTCAGGTTTTCCATCTTGTCCCTATTGCAAGAAAAAAGGTCATCACCCAACTAGTGTTGGTGGAGGCCAAATGTCAAATGTCACAAATGCAGTCAATTGGGACATGTGGAAAATGTATACAAATTGTGAAGGATAAAGTAGAGGAGGAACTACTCCTTACAACATCATGTGTCATAACCAACAAATCTACAAAAGATTGGATTATAGATAGTGGTTGTACAAACCACATGACTCATGATAAATAACTTTTTCAAGGAACTCAATAAATCAAATATTTTCAAGGTAAGAATTGAGAATGGAGAACAACTTGTTGTGAAAGGTACAAGAATTGTTTCAATTAAAACTCATTCAAGTATAAAATTAAGTTTTTTATATCTTATATGTTCTTGAAATTACTCAAAATCTGTTAACCTGAGATTACTCAAAATCTGTTAAGTATTACTCAAATGTTAGACAAAGGTTATAAAATCTCCTTTGAAAATAAAGTTTGTGTGATCAAAAATTCTAAGAACATAAAAATATTCAAAGTCCACATGAAAGACAAAAGATTTGCGTTAAATTTCATGAAGGAGGAATTTGCCACAAATAAAGAGAGTATAAAAGAATGATCAAAATCAAAAGAAGATGAATATCTCTTAAAAGTGGTCCAAGTGAAGAAAGTAAATGAAAGTCCACATTCTAATATTCATCAAAGGTCCAATGTCACTACCATGAAATCCATAATTGAGAAATAAGATGTTGGGAAATAGAGGATCTTTCAAAAGCGAATAAGAGTCTAGAAACATGATCTTTGCATTTATGGCAGCAGTTTTGAACCAATCAATGATGCGTTGCAGGTCTATTTTAGAGACCATGTTTTGATTTCTAATACCATCTAAGTTCATCCGTAATTGTGCGGTAAGCTTTGGTGTTTCAATTTTGATTTGGCCATTATTTCACAATCAGTTTTGATTTGGTCTTTAATTTTTTACCGTTGTTCACCATTTGCAAGGTCCTTTCACATCTATAAATAGATGTCTTTTGCCTCCTCCAAGACACACCAATTGAGCTTTCATTCTCCTCTCCTATATCTTTTGTTCTCTTAGTTCTTCCTTCCTCTTATTATTATAGGTCTAATTACTTACTCGTTTTAGAGTACCTTGTTAGTTATGAGATTCTCGGAAGATTCGAGAAGTTCCTGTTGTATCTTGGGGGACTTGTGCAACGCACTGCGGATAAGTCCTTAAGGACAGTGATTTTACACACCTCAGGAAGTACCCTTTTTTGTGATTTGTTAGATATTTACAACAATCTTAAGGACTTATGGCTGACAACAACAACAACTTTACTACTCTAGAGAATCAAAATATTTTCGGAACTCATACCATCTTTGCGAAACCATTTTCGGATGTATCAAAAATTGAGGTATTCTCTGGGCAGAATTTTCGATGCTAACAAGAACGTGTGTCTACTCTTTTAGACATGTATGGAGTAGCTATGACTCTCTCAACTTCAAAACTTGACGAATACAATGCCAAACAAGCGAAAGATTGGGCTCATGCAAACAAGGTATGTCGACACACCTTACTTAGTGCCTTGTCTAATGATATGTTCGATGTGTATTGCTCATATAAGGAAGCAAAAGAAATTTAGGATTCATTGATTCTCAAATATACTGCCGAAGACGTTGCCCGACAAAGATTCGTCATAGGGAATTACTACCACTGGGAGATGATTGAAGATAAAGACATTAAGATTCAAATCAACGAATATCACAAACTACTTGAAGATATCAAAGCAGAAAACATACTTCTGCTTGATGAGTTTGTTTTAGAACTTCTAATCGAGAAATTGTCGTTGTCCTACACTAACTATAAACAACAACTGAAACACAGACACAAGCAAATGACATTTCAAGAGCTCATTACACACATCATAATTGAAGATACCAACAGGAAGGAGTGTGCTACTACAAGGGCCAAAGCACTATCTGCAACGACAAACGTGGTAGAAGACAAACCTGCTTCAAAAAGGTACAAGAACAAACCTGATCACGAAAGGAAAAATAACTTTTGAAATTTATGTTCTAATGGATCTAACCCCATTTTTAAGAAAAAGGGTAATTGCTTCGTGTGTGGGAAGTCAGGCCATCATGCAGCTCAGTGCAGGCGTAGAGCAAGAAACAACAATCCTCCTAGGGTAAATATAGCCCAAGGGAAAGATACTATAGTTGCGGTCGTTTCTCAAGTAAATTTGATGACCAATGTGAGCAAGCGGGTGGTAGACTTTTGTGCTACTAGGCATATTTGTGCAAACAAGAGTGCTTTTACCTTCTACACTAGTGTATGGGATGGAGAAGAACATGTTTATCTTGGTGATTGCAGGACAACTCTAGTCCTAGGAAAAGGAAAGGTTCTTCTAAAACTCACATCTGGGAAGACTCTAGCCTTGAGTGATGTGCTACATGTGCCCTCTATCAGAGTTAATCTAATTTATGTATCATTATTGGGAAAAGTGGTGGTTAAAGTGTCATTTGAATCTGATAAGGTCTTTGTAATGACAAAAAATAATGTTTTTGTGGGGAAGGGATATTGTGATCAAGGTCTCTTTGTACTCAATATTTCAGAAATTATAAATGAATCATGTTCTTCTGCTTATATCTTTGACTCATATGATATGTGGCATGCTAGATTAGGACATGTGAATTCATCATATGTTATGAAATTGCAACGACTAAGATTAATTAATATGAATGATAAGCAAAGTGGTAAATGTGATGTATGTGTAGAATCCAAAATAACTAAGAAAACATGTTATCATGTAGAACGTTAAATTGAATTGTTAGGGTTAATTCATACTGATTTAGCTGATTTAAAACAAACCATGTCAAGAGGTGGTAAAAATTATTTTGTAACCTTTACAGATGATTATTCTAGATTCACTAAACTGTACTTAATCAAACGTAAGGATGAAGCCTTTGATGTGTTTTTAACTTATAAAATAAAAGTGGGAAATCAATTGAATAAGAAAATTAAGAGGATTAAATCAGATAGAGGTGGTGAATATGTTTTATTTAATGACTTTTGTGTGAAAGAAGGTATTATCCATGAAGTAACCCCACCATATTCACCCGAGTCTAATGGAGTAGCTGAGAGGAAAAATAGAACTCTTAAGGAAATGATGAATGCCATGCTTATTAGTTCTAGTGCATCTGATAACCTTTGGGGAGAAGCCCTTCTTACTACATGCTTTTTACAAAATAGGATACCTCATAAGAAAACGGGTAAACTCCCTATGAGTTATGGAGAGGGTATCAACCTAATCTTAAATATCTAAGAGTGTTGGGGTGTCTAGCTAAAGTAATGTTACCCGATCCTAAGAAAAGAAAAATAGGCTCAAAAACCTCTGATTGTATGTTCTCGGGTTATGCTGAACATAATGTTGCCTATAGGTTTCTTGTTCTTAAAAGTGATGTGATTGAACATAATATTATTGTGGAGACAAAAAATGTTGAGTTTTTTGAACATATATTTCCTTTAAAGGTTAGTGATACAGTTGAACAACCTATAGATAATAATTGTGAAGCCATGTGTGAGGGTTTGAGAAGAAGTAAAAGATAGATGAACGAAACTTCTTTTGGAGATGACTTTTATATCTATCTAGTTGAAAATGATCCAACAAGTTTTTTTTAGAGGCTACTAGTGCTCCTGATGCAAAACAGTGAGATAAGGCTTTTAGGACTGAAATTGAATCAATTGAGAAAAATAATACTTAGACCTTAGTAGATTTGCCTAAAGGAGCAAAACCCATTGGTTGTAAGTAGATCTTTAAGAAAAAATATCACCATGATGGATCCATAGATAAATATAAGGCAAAATTAGTAGATAAAGGTTTTACTCAGAAACCCAACATAGATTACTTTGATACCTTTGCCCCTGTGACTATGATTTCCTCTATTCGTTTTTTGTTAGCACTAGCAGCTACCCATAAGCTAGTGATACATTAAGATTGTTTTTCTGAATGATGAATTAGAGGAGGAAACCTGAAGGGTGTGTTGTCCCTGGTCAAGAAAATAAAGTGTGCAAACTTTTTAAATCTTTGTATGGGTTAAAACAAGCACCAAAATAGTGGCATTAAAAGTTAGATATTGTCTTACTTTGTCATGGTTTTTCACCTAATGATGCTGATAAATGTGTGTACTCTAAATCTGAAAATGGCGAATGTGTCATTAAATGTTTGTATGTGGATGACATGTTAATTTTTGGTACATGCATTGATATAGTCTCTAGAACTAAATTGTTTCTATGATCTAAGTTTGAAATGAAAGACATGGGTGAAGTCAATGTGATTTTAGGTGTTAGAGTCATAAGGAAGGGATATAGTATATTACTAATACATTGAGAAACTTCTTAGGAAGTTTGGATATTATGACTTTAAACCAGTGAGTACCCCTTAGGGAGATAGTATATTACTATCCCTGTTTCTCAACCTCAGTATGTCTAGATAATTGGGAGCTTAATATACTTAATGAGCTTTTCAAGACCTGATATTGCTTATGCAGTAGGTAGATTGAGTAGACACACTCAATGTCCTAATCAAGAGCAGTGGGATGCACTTGGAAGGCTTATGAGATACTTAAGAGGTTTAATGGATTATGCCATTGAATATAGTATTTCCCGCTGTACTAGAAGGGTACAATGATGCTAACTGGATCTCTGATTCAGATGAAACAAAATTCACTAGTGGTTATGTATTCACACTTGAGGGTGGTGTGATTACATGTAGATCAGCTAGGCAAACAATTATTGCAAGATCAACAATGGAATCTGTAACACCCCAATTTGGTCTTACAGAAATTGAGTTTGTTGCTCTCGAAATGGACGGTAGTGAGGCTGAGTGGTTGAAAAACTTCTTAGCAAACATTCCTTTAGGAATGAAACCAACCCATTTGTATCTATACATTGTGATTGCCAATCAGCAATAACTATAGCTAAAAACAAAAACTATAATGGAAAGAATAGACATATACAATTGAGACATAATCTGGTTAAGCAGCTGCTAAAGAGTGGAACTATTTTCATTGATTATGTGAAGTCAAAACGGAATCTAGCAGACCCTTTGTCAAAATCCTTGGGAAGGAATATGATTTTAGAAACGTCGAGGAGAATGGAACTCAAGCCACTTGCAAACAAACAAGTGATGGTAATCCAACTTTTGTGATTAGAGATCCCATGAATAAGGTTCATATGGGTAAAAACAAGTCACTTGTTAGTTTTGATAACACTAAATTGATTTTAAATCAATTATGTCCATTCCTATGGTGTGCGTGAAAGTGTTAGAGGTTGCATTATTGAGAGGTTAAACTTTGTAAATTAAAATTCGATGTGGTGTAAGAATTTTTTAGTTTAAACAAAGTTTTAATGATTTTCATATCCCTTATGGGTGGTGTATGATTTGCAGCATACACTTGATGAAATCACCTATATGAGTGTCAAGTGCGGCCGCTTGTATGAGATCTTGGCATGACCTCTAGAGCACTCATGAATACCGGGCACACACATGGCCTAATAAGCGCAACAAACATTAACAACAAGGATTGTGGGGTGTATTGTGATTGATAAACCACTAACACATATCAAGTGTCTTTGGTCCATATAGCTTACTATACCAACTACATTGTGTGTTAAGTTTATCTGTCTAGGACTGGTTCATATAGCTTGTTATACCAGCTCTGATGCTTTACATCTTAGTTTAGACCCAAGATTTTGTTTTTCTTCTATATCCCCCCTTTTGTAATATGTGGGGGATTGTTGGGAAATAAAGGATATTTCGAAAGGGAAGAAAAGTCTAGAAACAAGATCTTTACATTTATGGCAGCAGTTTTGAACCAATCAATGATGCGTTGCAGGTCTATTTTAGAGACCATGTTTTGATTCCTAATACCATCTAGGTTCATCCGTAATTGTGCTGCAAGCCTTGGTGCTTCAGTTTTGATTTGGCCATTATTTCACAATCAATTTTGATTTGGTCTTTAATTATTTTACCGTTGTTCACCATTTGCAAGGTCTTTTCACATTTATAAATAGATGTCTTTTGCCTCCTCCAAGACAGACTAATTAAGCTTTCATTCTCCTCTCCTATATCTTTTGTTCTCTTAGTTCTTCCTTCCTCTTATTATTCTGGATCTAATTCCTTACTCGTTTTAGAGTACCTTGCTAGTTCTAAGATCCTCGGAAGATCCAAGAAGTTCTTGTGGAACTTGCGTAACACACCACGGATAAGTTCTTAAGGACAATAATTTTACACGCATCAAGAAATACCCTTTTGTTTGTGATTTGTCAGATATTTACAACAGAAGATGATGTTGAGAGATGAAAACAAAATACAAATAAGAATATCAAAGTGAAGAAATATGTGATCCTATGGAAGAAGGAGAAAAAACAATAATTACAAGCACAAACAAAATGAAGAAAATCAATCACTAAAAAATGAAGAATCAAATATGAAAATATAAATTTAAATAAACAGATATTAAACAAAGAGAAAAGTTTAGAATATTACTTAATATATATATTTTATTTAAATTAATTTCTAGAAAATAGTTCAATTTTAAAAATATCTTTTAGTAATAGTAATTAGTTATTATTTTAGATTAAGAATGAAATATCGTAAATATTTTATATTTAATATTATACTATATTTGACTATATATATAGAATATATAAATTAAATACAAAAATATATGTTCTCGTAATAACATATCACATATTTTTCTTATATATTTCATAACTCCAAAAATTCTAAAAATCTCGACACAAATCATCGTGTAGCATTTCTTATAAATCTAATCTTTCTTTTTAGTTTGCATTCAGGATAAATTTTCACCATCAAAGAGTGCAATGATGATATGTGATAAATTTTATTCTATTCTAATAATGAGTAGTTTATTTTTGAAATTTTTAGAAGTTTTGAAAATATAAAAAATATGAAAAATATGTTTTAACATCGACTTATTAATTTCTTTTATATATATATATATATATATATAAATAAATAAATAGATATAACATGATATCAAATATTTAAATATGCAATTTGTATTTTTAAATTTAAATAATATCTAATTTTTAAAACTAAAATATTTAAAAAATAAATAAATTAAAAAATATTAAGTAAATATTCTGGTGCCCCTCACCCAACCCTCTTATTTTGGTTTCCTCAATCAATTCACAGTTAAAGGGGAAAACATTAAAGCTGAAAAAAGCAAGAGATTATGAAGCTTCAATGTTCTTATGATGACCCAGATGAGTGTTGAGGAGAAAACAAAGGATAGATAGAGGGAGATCTGTTTCAGTTTGAAACTTCAACATCTCTTCATTACATTCTTAGTTTCACTTCACCTTCTTTCTTTTTGGAAGCAATCCAACACAACATAACACTTTTCACACAGATCTGTTTCTTCTTGTCACTGTCAACAAAACCATCTCTTCGTTCACCACTGCCAGGTACCGATTTGTTCTGCTTTTCCTCCATTGCTTCATTCACAATTGACACCTGATAGTGATGCCTCAACTCGTTGCTCCTTTTCCCATTATTTTTTGCAGCTATATGCATCCACACCCTTCTCACCGACACCACCCCTTCTCCATATCCACTCATTGTACTAATCTTAATCTCCTTTTCGGTCCTGCCCTCTTCTTTTTCTCCCTTTAGATCCCTCTTTTTTCTCTTAAAGTTTTGTTTTTGGAAGTTATTCTGATTGAATATTTTCTAGGAGTTGATGGGGTATCAGTTGCTGTGTGGATCAGTTTCCCTTTTTCGTTCTCAATTTAGTTGTTGTAACTTTGGGCATCTTATTTGCCTTTTAGTCTCATGGGTTATGAAAAAAATATCATCTTTTTTATTCTAATCTTCCTTATTTTTGTTATACAATGGCAGGGATGATAACTTAAAGAAAGAATTAGATATGGAGGGTGATCTTAAAAGGACTCGATCTCTGCGCCTAAGTCGTAGAGGAGACCGAAGTAATCAAATTCCTGCTAAAGGTGAGGAAGGTTTGTTATAAACTGTTTCGGTTCTTTTATCTGTTGAGGAATCGTTCCCTTGTTCTTTTTGTTTATCTATTAGGTGATATTACAGTGTGGGAAACAGGCTCTTCGGCACTGACAAATAAACTGTGTTTGTTTGTTGGTGATGCAGATGTTGATGTAAGTTTATTTTCTTCGGGGAGGGTATCTCAAGATTACCCCATGAAGATTGTTTGGAAGAAAGGGTTTGTTCGATTGGTTCTTGTTGTCGGGATCTTGTGGATGTTATTAATTCTTCTTGCATTATTATTTCATATATGGTCATGCCAAACTTCTGTCTCCTTTTTATCAGGTTAGTAAAGTTTATATTACATTTGGTTACTTCTTGTGAATCTTCTCAAGTTTATCTTTCTTTCTTTGGTGAATATGTTTTTCTCTTATTGATAACTCTTCTTAATTGTAATAACACAGACTCTTCATCTATCTAACTATTCTTAATGTGATATTTTGGGAGTTGGGTAGAAGGGAGTAAATCACATCATTTTATATTTTAACTTGACTTTTGTAGCTGTCTATCTGTTAATTTATTGGTTCCTTGGACTAGAAAAACAACAGGTAAAGAACGTTTCTTGCCATTTATTGTGATGGCATTTAAAAGAAACGGTTTGCAAATTCATTTTTCAATGTATATAAGGCTAAGTTTTATGTCTCTTTCTCTCTCATATCCGTTAGTTCTACTAGTAGCATAACTTTTTTGCAGACAATGGACTTTGAAGGTTAGGAACACTCTTATTTCTAGTTGAAGATCAGAATGGTATATGTATCTAGGTACAGAAAGTGAATTTAATGTGATGTTGTCTTGTTATGTTTGCCTATCTTTGATGGTATTTTATATTTTCTAAGGGGAAGCAGAGCTGCACTTGTCTTATATTTTATTTTATGTATATTGAGATAGTTCAAACTCACTTTGGAAACACAAATATCTTAAATTTGGTTGGTGAGTTTGGGTGCAAATTTGCCATGAGTAGAAATGAAGGATGATAATTTAATGGGAGGTTCTGTTAGGTTATTAAAAGGTACACTTCAAGGAATGCTTGTATAGTATAAATATTCATTGTCTTTTCTTTTTTTTCAAAATTTTCAACATCATGATAACATTTCTGAATACTATATCAATTTTCTGCTTAACCTGCAGCTATGTGTAACAGAGATAGCAAGGTTTATACCATGTTAGACACTATGGGGCTTGTATCAAGAGATTCAAAACCTCACAGTAAGATTTTAACAGTTTTGTCCCCATCCCTTCTTTTTGGTCTTCACCAAGTGGTAATTATGTGTTTGATATTGGTCCTACCTATATTCACTAGGATGTCCGATTCCTCTTTCCAATAACCCTGATAGAATAAATATCCCAACTAGAAGAACTCCCAACGAAATTGTCAAAAATTTGTCATATGTTATGGAAGATGAGTTTCCAAGTAATGGAGATCTATCATCTCCTTTGTTTGGAGGCCATCCAAGTTGGAAACAAAGGGAGGAAAGTTTCAAACTAAAGTCAAATATGAAGGTAAATTAATTAGCATCATATGATCAAGTTCATTTTAGTTGCCGGTTTTGTAAGATTATGTCGTATTTGGCTTGTTGCCCAATTAACGATTCGTATTTTCCCATGTACTCTGCCCACTAGGTGCATTGTGGATTTATCCGAGGTGGTGGTGCTGAAATGGAGCTTGCGGACAAAAAATATGTAAAGAAATGCAAATTTGTTGTTGCATCTGGCATCTTTGATGGCTATGATTTACCGCACGAACCATCAAATATAAGTTTCAGTTCAAAGAAGCTTTTTTGCTTTCTTATGGTAGTGGATGAGGTATCTCTGAAATTCATGAGGGAAAATGGTACTGTCAAAGAAGACAGTGCTGGTGGAAAATGGGTGGGAATATGGCGGATTATTCCTCTTAAGCATCCTCCCTATGATGAACCAAGAAGGAATGGGAAGGTTCCTAAAATATTAACCCACAGGTTGTTCCCTGAAGCGCAGTATAGTATTTGGATTGATGGCAAAATGGAGTTGATAGTTGATCCATTGCTAATCCTCGAGAGGTACTTATATCTATTTAAATACTTTATGCCAAGTTTTTTCTGATGAGAGTACCATTTTAAATTTGTTTTTCCTGAAAAAACATTTAAACTTTTATTCTTTGTTTAGGAAGAGATCTTAGAAGGATAAAAGGGGCTTGGGGAGGAGGCATTTTATATTTAATTTGATACATTTCTCTTGCTTATCATAAAAACCTTAATGGATGTCTTTTGTGTTCCCATTTTACTCTTACTTGGACTTTTACATTTTGGAATGAAGAAGTTGATACATTATAGATACAGAACATTGGTTTGGTAGGGACTTGCTTGTGATGTGTTTGTAGATTTGCTTTTGGGATAACTATTTGATTGAATCATGAAATTAGGCTTTGTTCATCGCCCCTTGTGATTTAGTTTGACACTAACCTCCTCCTTCCTCTCTTCTAAAACAAATAAACAGTGGTTACTTGAAACTGATAAAAATAGTGCATTTTAGCAGAATGGATACCTTTTTTGTTATTCCTGTAGTTATCTGGGTTATGTTTATTTGCAATTGATGCTATGATACCTGTGTTGTATAAAAGCATATGTAGTTCCTTTCGAAAGCTAATTTGCTATGATATTTGTCTCCAATATATAAACCTGGGGATAACTTAGATTGAGAACATCTATTTCGACCAACAGAAGACAATAAAATTATTGGCATAAATTTTCCCATTGTAGCTTCATGTTAAGAGCTTACTGTTGCAATGTTGATAAACTGCTGACCATATTTGTGCATGCTTTTCTGTGACTGGAGGTGATGCTAACCTTGTAAAATTATATTAACTGTGTAGATACCTGTGGCGAGGGAAGCATACATTTGCCATTGCTCAACACAAGCATCACCGTAGCATATATGAGGAGGCTGATGCAAACAAGAGGCGAAAGCGATATGCTCGACCCCTTATTGATCTCCACATGAAAATCTACTATTATGAGGGAATGAAACCATGGAGTTCAAAGAAAAAGATCATTAGTGGTAAGATAGGAAACACGACCTTCTGGTTTTGTTTTTTATTTCTACTGTTTGATTTCAATCATTTTGGTAAGAGTAAACAGTATCACTTTTATCCTTACACATTGTTTTGTCGCCTTTATCTTAATTTTCTAAATTTGTTCTAATTTACTTCTATACAATAGCATTGATGACAACCATAGCCTTATTTCAATAGTCCAGGTTGACTGCACGGATTACATGTCACCATTGGGTTCAATGATGTTATTTTCACCATAAGATCCTTTTCAATAATTTTTGTCAATGTCCTGCTTGGTCTTCTCCTTTTTACATGACTAAAATTTATGTGATTTACTCACCTTACTGCATCGGTGCCTCTAGTTTTCTTTTTTGCTCATAACCAAATCATAGTAGTTTTTATGTCGTCTTATTATTGGAAGGTCTTGCACCAAAATTTTCTTGTTTAGAATTATTCCATACCATCTCGTTCTTGTATGACATTTATCTTATCATTCTTGTTTATTGTGCTCATCTTCTTGTTGTCCTGCTGAAGTCCAACATTCACACAGTTGGTTGAACAGCAACATTATAAAAAATTTCTTCTCAGCTTGATTGGTACTTTGCATGAAAAATAACCTCCAATGTCTTTTAGTTTTAACCCTCCTACATGGATCAATGGTGTCACATCTTCATTTTAATTTCTTCTCATTTTTTAACATTGATCCCAGACAGTTAAACTTCGAAACTTATGGTATGATAACTTCAACTTTTACATTAAAGTCATTTTCTTGTTGTCTCGTTAAAAATGCAATGCATATATATTATGGCTTATTCTTGTATAAACAAAAATCTTTGACCGTAACGTTTGTCTTTGTTTAGGTTTATTTTCTATACTTGATTCTACAATAAAAACTATATCATCAACAAAAAGCATATATTTAGGGACAATCTTTTAGTTGTCCCGGAGAAGCATATCCAAAAAACTAGGTTAAACAAGGAATCAAAAATGTATACCTGTCCTTATGAAATTCTTAGTCTTACCTTTAAAAGTTCTCACATTAGTAGTTGTCTCACCATACTGCCTTATATAGCCTGGATATAATCTATGCAAACATACTCCTTTACCAAAGCTTTTCTAGTCTCTTCTCAGTTAGTGAGTCAAATAATTTTTTGTTCTCCATTATGTTCACCCTCTTAATGGTTTCTTTGCTATAGTTGGTTAAATTTTGTTTGATATCTTTGATTTCTAATCTTTCACGTTGCAAAGAAATCATTGCCCATTATTGAAAACTTTTAGAAATATTTTTCTATTTCTCTATCACATCTTGATCTATAACCAAAACTTTTCTGTTTTCATGCATAATATTTCTTACTTGGTATAATATTTGATTTTCTTACTCAACTTTCCATGTCTCATCTAGCCTTCTGATACTTTGCCCAAATTTCTGCGTTATTTACCCCATGCAAGACCTTAAGACACTCCATTCCATTTTGTTTCTTACCTTTTCTTGAATAGTTTTATTCAACCACCCACATTACTTAGCCCAGTCCAAAACCTTTTTGATTCATCCAAAACAAGACAACTTTATCAACCTTTCTAACCTTTGTTGACATGTCTTGTGATTCCGAATTTTTTCTCTCCTATAGTTTCTCCATAGAAGTTAATTGTTTATCACCTTTATGCTACCACCACTTGATTATTGGATTTGTAACATTTTAGTTGGCCCCTGAAACAAACATCAAGGTTCAAGATACTATGTTGTGTGTAGCAAGATTCTTCCAGAATTACCTTGCAATCATTGTAAACTCTTATAAGAGCTCCTTGTAGAGAAAGAAATCAATGTGCCAATTGACAGAAGAATCCTGTCAACAAATAGCTTGTAAGGTTAAAAAATGAAACGTATGGAAAACTAATTTTATCTCTAGTTCTCTGATGACTTCACTGATCTGTATGATATGCAAACGTTGTAGTTTATGTTTACTTGGTAAATTGTTAGAAATAGTGTAATGTAAAATTTGAAAATTATGATATGATAATGTTTCAGATGTACCAGAGGGAGCCATTATCATTCGGGAACACACTGCCATGAGTAACTTGTTTAGCTGTTTGTGGTTCAATGAGGTTCACCTCTTCACACCAAGAGATCAACTTAGTTTTGGCTATGTTGCATACAGATTGGGGGAATCATTCAAATATTTCATGTTTCCTAACTGTGAATACAATTCACTGTTTGTGTTGCACCCTCACACGAGAGAGCACTCTTCTCCCATAGAATGGGTTAAAGACTTTAGTAAACTAAAGGATAGCAGTTTAAGAGAAAGTAGGGGAGGGCTAGGCTTGTTTACCCCTTATCCTGGGGATCTTGATTCTGTTGTTCTGCCAAATGTAACAAGAACATCAAAAGCAGGCTGATTTTTTGTTTATTGTTTTAACATATATTCATTTTGTTTTGTATCTTTTTTCTCAAGAATTTCTTCATGTTTATTTTGCTTAATCTTAATGAGAGTAAGATAAAGCTCTTCAATTTTTTTTAGTTGTAAAGTAAACGCCTTCTTATAGGTCTAGTTGAGGAAACCCTAACATAAACAATTGTATGAGAGAAAATAAGGGAGAATGGTATTATGTATAAATTAATCTCAATTTTTAAATAAGTTAATTTCAATTGCTCTTTTTACTGTTATCATTTAATAGGGGTCTGTAGACACTAGCAATTTTATAGTTACCAATGAAGAAAGGTAGAGGGAAAAGACAAAACTAAAATGTTGAGAGTCTATGTGTTTCTGTGGGTGTGTCTATTTTTGTGTCTTTATATCTTCGTTTTTGTTAGCATGAAAATTTAAATCTGTGCAATTTAAATTCGTAACATTTTAAATTCTTTAAAATTTACTTTTTAACATCTAAAAAGTGCCAGCTCATTGATATTGTCCTACACTAACAATTTGTTGGAGTGAACTAAATTTAAGTTATCTTTCATAAATATTAGTGAAAACTAAGTTAGAAAAACTTCATAACTATATTTCTTGTATAAAAATTGAAAAGATCCAATTTCACCAAGGTTAAAAAAACTTGTTAAAATATTAAACAAATTTTTTTTAATCAAGAGTGTATCCACATCAAATAATCCTCTATTTTTTATGATTTTTTCAGAGAGAAAAAGGAGGATTTCAATATTTCTATAATTTATTTCATGCTGTTATAATGATCACAATGTAATATAACGATGGACTCGTTTGTTTCTATTAACAAAAAAAAGAAAAATCAAATGACACCAAAGACGTTTTATGTTATTGTCTAGAAATAACACATTGTGTGATTGTGTGGCGCATACTAAATTTATTTGATTACTTTAAATTTGGTTAACTACGTAATTCCAAAAACACAATTGAATGTTCAACATTAATTAACTCATCTGATATATTGATTAGAAAATTTACATCTCTAAAATTTTGATATATTAAGTATTTAGAAAGGCATGTAATGGAATAAAGAAATGAATAACTATACCTATTAAGAGTTTTAATATAAATGTTCGTTTCACTTTAGTTGGCTAAACATTATCAAAGAAAAACACGTAAATTAGGGTAACTGAAATTTTATTTTATTTCTTTTAGACAGAACATTTTAATTACCATTAATAATTCAGAAATGTGAATGAAATGTTAAAATTATAGAAGATGACATCAGTCAAGAAATTAGCGAATGCATACATGGATTTGTAACCTTCGAAATTTGGTAAAAATTCACTTGTTGAACAAACGATGAATGGTATTGAAAAACAAAAGCAGTTTCAAACCACCCACTTATCATAAGGTGAGAGTTCTTCTATGAAAAAAATAATTGACAACTTCCCGAAAGAAAGTTCAGAAAAATATGAGTGAATAATAGTTATGATATTCCATTTTCACTATTGACATATGATTGTAACAATTAAAGTGAAAATATTTTCTTAAAACCCATTGAGCTGAAACAAATGATGCAATTGAAGGTTTTTCAAGCAAATGTTGGTATTATTGGACGAGACATCACATGCCAGATGTGACAAATGATGCTACTATAAACTGTGGTAATAAGACAAGTGTCAGAAGAGAATTAAATTATGTTGGTATCTAGAATTTAGAATGATAGTTGAGGGGCAAGATAATATCTAGAATTTAGATGAATATTTTGTAACTGCTATCGATCTAGTTTAAGCATACCCGAACCCTAAAGTGAAATAAAAGGATTTCATTGAAGCAAATATCATCTAATAAAAGGAGTTTAATGATAGATGAGGTATCTCCATGAGCATATGGATAGCAGAAGTAAATATTTATATGAAAGAGAGTTTGGTATGTATTGGCACTCATCGTTGGTAGTAGTTGTTGGTGGACCATCTTTGATCACGCCAACGTAATTGACGACCTGGGATCCTTGCAGATGAAGAAATGTCGGTCTGGGGATTAGTCTGAGTACCTTGTGAGGTCCGAGGCATCCTTGTTGAAGATGTGACCTCTGCGCTGAGGTCTCTATAAAACTGATGATCGTCACGAGGTGTTCTTAAAGATGATAAATTTGTCCTCCATCTTGCAGTTCGATTAGCCTCTGCCTCCAGATCACGGGATGATAGAATAGGAAAATTGGTTCTCACCCTACTACTACTACTCCTAGCAATTCTCTCCAGTTGATGCACTGAAGGTAAATTGGATCTCCATCTAGCTGATTGATTTGCCTGTGTATGATTTGATACCCTGTGCGTTATTCCAGACCTTCTGTCATACAATGGCACTCTGTGTCTGGAATTAGACAAGGAACTAGCCATTCGGCTAACATCTTCAATCGAGATGAAGATTTCATACAAGAATGAGGACATCAAATCAGCAAGACCACCCGTCAAAATGGCGTTTCTATTGTATTCAGCACCAGAACTTGAATGGATAGAGCTAAAAAGATCTTCCAAGCTCCTTTCTTGTTCCATCCTTAACCAATCGCACTGACGCGAGGGATCCACGTCTGATGGCCGAACAGAAGGATGCTCAGACCTAGCATGCTTTCTGAGTTCTGGGTATGTCCCCTGGAATTCACATGTTTCAGAAGAACAACTCCTTGGTTTTGAATTCATATAGCTTCGAGCAGGCTCCAAAAGCATATATCCATATATTTCTCCTCGGCAAAGAGGACAAGTGAGCTTTGGTTTTAACTGGCTCCCAAGATGAGATGGGTGCCCAGGCTCTGGCTGAACTTCTCTATCATGAGATACTCTGCTTGTGGCAGGAATTTCTTCCAGTACTTCTGAGGAGAGATGAGAAGCAAATGACTTGCAAAACTGGTCAAGGCAGTTGGAGTGGCGGTAACTGGTATTGCACATATAAGGACGGCAGCCCTTCTCGTGGGAAGAACATTTCAAAAGAACACCATTATGAGGGGGTTCCATGCAAATAGGACATCTAGCTTCCTCCCATTCCTTCATTTCATCAACTGATCCGGACAAATTCGTAGGCTTACGCATCTCAATGTTTCTGGAGGTGGATGGGTAAGGAAATGATCGATTGCAATCAGTAGATGGGGACTTCACTCTTCTAACTTTTGGCATTTTGAAATTCAAGATGCAGTAGCTAAACACAAGATCTGTAACAATTCAAACAATCAAAAAGTAAATGGATTACGTAAAGAAATACCAATTGTAATTGAATAATTAAAGCATAACAAGCTCTTTATTTTTAAAAGATCCATTCTTCACATCAATAGAATTCTCTTCCTCTCATCCAACCACTATTTATTTACGAAATTGATTCTTATTCACAAATATTAAGATTTTGAAGATTGCATCCATTTACATAATTAGTTGGAACTAGAAAAGGTGCAAATTGACACCAGCAATGACTACTGACCAATGACCATTGATCTAAAACAATAGTATATGGTGGCATCGTGTATCTGTTTCATTAAAATATCACTTCATAATCAAATCTATTTTGTAAACACACTAAGAGAGGATACCATGCTTGTCACTGACAACATAAAAGACAATCATAACATTTTAAAATTTCAGAATATTGACTCCTGCTGCCCAAAATGTCAGTTGTTTCAGATGTTCTTCAGGAGAAAGACAAAAACTTAGTGGAGTTTGATACGACATAAATTAAGCAAAAAGTCAAATGCATAAAATTTTATAAATTTTAAAGAAATGAGAAGGTACAGAAAACATCAGATGATATCGGCACAATTGAGTTTTCCAGTAAATCCCATGGATAAAAAGGTTAAATAAAACTCTTCATTTTTCTTATCAATATTAATGCAACATTAGACATTGAGAAGCTGTACATGCACACAACTCCGTCATATTTCACAAACACGAACGAATAGCATATAATAAATACTTGATCCGAAAAATTATACCAGGGAGCTTGTATTAACAACAATTACAAACTAACTAAAACAGACTAAAGAACTTCATTTTTGTTAATAAATACTTAATATCGAAGAGCACTGTGTCACCTGAAGCAGAAACATAAGCCTAAAAAACCATAGATCCACAGGGAAAAAACCATTCACGTTCCAGCATCCCGCCCATAAACTATTTTTCCGAGGAAAGAAGGATAAGTTCAAACTTTTCCTAAAATTTCAAAGTGCACTTAGGTATCCTAAAATTTGATATGTACTAAAGATATCTACTGCTACTGCATGTCTCCGAAAAAAGCCTCAAAACTTAATTTCACAAGGTATGCAGAACAATAGATATTTTCTGTGGGTAATATTGAAGTGAGAATCAAAAGAAGAAAACCAAAGCTTAAGAACTAGTGGCTTTGCAATAGATGAATTGGTATGACAACATACGTAGACAGCAACAAGCAGCTTTCATTTTTCTCATGGCAAAAAACAATATACCCAAGACAAAAGAAAAATAAAGACCATTGTTTATTACATAAAAAAGACAAACAACACTCAGCATTCTTCTAAAACAATTCAGCATACCCTTATATAAAACTATTATTTGATATACTATAATGGCTTCATCTAGTTATTGATCTATCATGGCAAAAGCAGGAAAAAAAGGGAGGAAAGAGCTATCATCACCATCCAAAAACAAGGCCGCAGAACTAAACAAATGTTGGAAATTCAAGAGTTTATTTGAAGTCCAACGTAGGTTAAGAATGGGTTAGATGATAATTGTTAGAAGTGGGTTTAAGCCTAATTCAACCCCACAAAACCGGCTTGTAAGGTGAGAATTGCACCCACTTATATATTGTGAATTGGTCTTATCTCTAGTCGATGTAGGATTTCCAACACACCCCCTCATGCCAAGGTGTGCGTGAGACTAGAAATGAATGGGTGCTCCATTAGCGACCCGACATCAGGTGGAACAGAATGTTCAAGAAAGCTCGCTAGGATAGGCTTTAACCGGGCTCTGATACCATATTAGAAGTGGATTTAAGCCAGTTTTGTGGGGTTACGTTAGGCTTAAACCCACTTCTAACAATAATATAAGAAATCAGACCCCTATACCCAATTCCTTAATGTTTTGGGTGAAGAGTGGGTGTCATTTCATGTTCAGTCCTGTAGTCTATTACTAGGCCCAATGATTACTTTCCAGCTCCCCTGAACCCCAATAATTAACAATTTGGCTCGTTCCCTCTCTTAGATGTTTTTTCCTAGCCTTTACAGCCTTTCGGAATTGCACATACCCAATTCAGAAATATGGTTTATTAAGAGGCATAATTTTATTGTGACTTTAAATTTGGTAGAAGCTTGAGTTATAGAGGAACTGGCGTAAAGGAAGTCCAAGGCAGAAAGCACCCAATAGGCACTAGGGACTTTTAATACCTCAAGGCAAGAGGTAACAAAATGTACACACCATACTGAATGAGTTAACAATACAAAAGAAAACAATTTTTTTTTTACTACACAGCGTGATTTTTCACAAAAACTAACAAATCCAGCATAGTAGCATCACAATAGAAACAGAAGAGTATCATGTTCAACTAACAGTGCTCTGATATTCCAGCTAATAAGGGTCCCAAAGACCAACAACCAGTTATTGTTTTAGAATCCTAATTATTTTACCCCTTTATCAAGTTAGACAACTGAGATTCACAGGTTTATATCACTGTAATCCGCAGAACCATTCTAGTGTTGCCTCAATGTCTTGGGCAAGTTTTTTTGGTACTTTTAACTTCAATTAAGAGAATTAAATCTCCTTTATTATTTGATTCTATAAATTCTTCAATTCCCAGCCAACTCAAATATGAAAGTTTGAACTTCTGATTCTGCTTTCCCATATAATCATTTTCTTAACTTCACACACTTTAGTCTTCTAACCACCAAAAGCGATAACTCTCTAGGGCCAAATTCTTACTTAGGGACAACAGTACTAGCATGCTCCTTACTGGGACCTATCATCTGTTATCCTTACATCCATATTTTCCATACAATGTATTCTTTAAACATAAGGACATTTTCCAATGTAAAGAGCCTTTCGGGGGTCTTTTGGTACGGAGTAGCTTTAGTGTCAGGAACATGAGATTCTTACATCCTCGGTACCAGTTGTACCATTAAGATTATTTGCTGAGAAACCCATGATGAAATTGGAAGTATTAATCCATAAACAAAGAAATTCAATCAATTGGGTTTTATTGCTTGCCTTCTTATCTTTAGATAGTAAATGCCACAGTCAACAAATCAGACTCTAACTCCACCGATAACAATCACAAGAGATACTGAGTAACAGCTTAAAAATCTTATCCTTAACAATGCAGAGCACCTTCCCAAGAAACAGAATTGAACAACAAAGAAATTAAAGAAAATATGCTATAAAACATGTTTCACAATTGCATATCGTGTTGCAATTGAATTGATCCTTAATCAGGCAGATATTTAAACCACAGACAGCATTTGACAACAATTGTTCTAGCATAAAGAATTGAACCAAAGACTGACATCATCTGTGTAGGTATCATCAGAGATGAATAGAAGATCAAAGCAATAAGGAAAATGAATAATATTAATTTGTAGAAGGGGAGAGTAGAAGAGTAAGGGTTAACCTGAAAGAGTCGTGAGGAGAATACAACGATTATAGATCAGGGATTAGCGATGAACAGCAAAATAAAAAGGGGGTTCCTTTCGTTCGGTTTTGAAATTGAAAGTAGAGACCAGAATTTTCCAATTCTTGATTCGATTTAGATGGAGTTTAAAGGTACATTTCTCTAGCTATAAACATATTCAGTTTGGCCTTTTCGTTTGTCGTTATCTTCCTTTATTGTAATAATAAAGTTTAATTAAATTTATGTATTACTAGATATTCAAAATTTTCGTATTTTTCAATTAATTTTGTACAATTTAATTTTATATTTTATTAGATAATTTGATTATATATCTTCCTTTTTTTTCTTTATATTAAAAAGACCGTGATGTTTTGTTTATTTTGTATTAATCTCAAAATTTAAATTTGATATACTTAATAAAAAAATTAAACATCACAAATTCGATTTTAAAAAATATTAAATACTGAATACCAAATAAAAAACAATTTTGATATCAACTAAATTAAAAATTCATAAATTTATAAAAATTTTAGTTTAATTAATCCCAATAATAATAATAATAATAATAATCTCGATATTTTATATCTTATAACCAATGGTATTTTTTCATGAACCACACTATCTTATCTTATAATATTGTAATACTATCACAATCTTATAAAAGAAAAATAAAATCTACTTAAAAAAATTCTGTCAGAATTATTATTACTGGTATAAATATACGTTTACTTACATAAATAATGAAATACAACAATTAAAAACGATAAAAGAATGTGATTGATAAGTGCATTTTGAAAAAAAAAAAAAACTGAATCTATTTATGAATTTTCATTTGGTGGAATAATTGTTGCCAGAATCTATTCGTCTTGATTTTTACGGACTAATTGAGAAAATTTTGATAGATTCAATCTAACCAAAATTATAAAATAATAATATTAATAATAATAAAATTATTATTTAATTATTTTATTAAAAATTATATTTTAAAATGCTAAATTATTTAACTCTTTAAATTTTGAATAATTTGAATAATGTAACTAATTTAAAAAATGTTATAAAATTACAAATTTTGATAAGAAAAAGTAAATTTAAAACTTGTGATTCAATTAATTGACCTAACTCAATTCATGGAAGTTAGTTGAACGAGTCAAAAGAAAAAAAAATCCAATTCCACCTAAAAGGGGTGAGATATATATATTTTTTTGTTTAAAGAACAATAATTCCGTATACACCTTTATATATTTTATGAAAAATATCTATTTAAAAAAAATTAGGTAATGTGGCATACAAATCAATTTAATATTTTATAATGACATTACATGTTAACTTTTTTTTATAATGATAAAAAATAATAAAATTGTAATTATTTAATTATTATAATTTTAAAATTAAATATAAATAATTTTTATAATTTTATTGTAACTCATTTTTATTTATTGTGTAGATAATTTATAACTAAAAAAGTAGTCAAGTTTAAAACAATAGTTAAGTAAGAGAATAAAAAATAGTCAAATTTAAAAAAAAAATTATAAAGAAATTAATAAAATAATCATGTTAGTTTAAAAAAGAAAATTTTATGTAAAAGATAAAATTTAAAAAAAAATGTAATAAACAATTATTTTAAATTAGAAAAGACAAATGTTTTGAATTCGAAAATATATTTCTCATTTCCTCCCCTAAAATAGAACAAACATAATTTTTTTAGTGGTTCGTTATTGTAGTTTAACACATATTTAAAAATTAAATTAAAAAAATATTATAAATAACTACAAACATTAAATTCAAAGAAAAGAATTTAACATTTTTATAAATAAAATATTAATATAACAAATTATCTCAACTTGCCGTGTATTACTGTGGTGAAAATGACTATTGATGATTAAAATTTAAATCTTTTAAAGAAATCTAAAGTTAAAGATATACTTAAATATCATTCCATTATAATATAAAGTATAAATATTAATTAAATTTTCCAAAATTAACAAATAATAAATTTGTAATATATGAATTTAACCTATTCACAATGAATTATATTACAGGTTGAATTATTACAATTTAGGAATTAAGCAATAAACAAACGTATAAACCTATTTACACTCCTCTTTGAAATTCAAATAGTTTTTTCAAAATATATATAATTTTTTTCAAATAAATAGAATATCTATACAGTACAAAAACTATATATTTATGCAACAATTATATATGATTGTCCATTAATAATAGTCTCATGCTTCTCAACTCTCCTACCTACATTCTCTTATCCTTACATATAACTAGGAATGTCAAAAATATTCGTACCAACGAGTATCCGCGAATAAAACCCGCAATAAGTAAGAAATGGATATTAAAAATGGATACCAGTTATCCGCGGTACGGGTATTTTTTATACCCGCATGTTAATGGGACAGGTACAGGTATCATGGTATCCGTATCCGTGGATACCCATACCCGCTAAACTTTAATTCACAAAAATACCCTTATATTATATATATATATATATATATATATATATATATATATATATTAGTAAAAAACATTCTGATCTAATATTTTCTAAGTTTCACATCTTATCTTCTTTTGTCTTCATTCTTCCAGCTTCAAGTATTGGTACGTTGTCTTCTTCCAAGTACACTCCTTGACATTCTTCTCTTTCCCTTCTTTGAAATTGGGCATATACATCAAATCCTATATAGACAGTGACGTTTATGGTATGTTTGTTGTCAAATGATGGAATCAAAATAAGAATATTTGGCACGTGACAGTTGGGGTTTATTATTTGATTATTTTTCAGGAATCAATCGCAGAAAGTGGGCTGATTTATCAAAACATTAATTAAAAAATTTTCATTGTGTTGAACTTCATTTTATATTTATTTTTATAATTATTTGGACTTGTATGGACTTGAGTTTGTTTGAACTTTATTTAAAATTTATGACAGTGATGTATTTTATTTTATTTTATTTGAATTTATGATAAAATATTTATTTTTAAATAATTTTGTAAATATCCGCGAGTACTCGTGGATACCCGCGGATATGAAAAAATTAGACGGGTACCCGCATAACGGATACCCGACCGATATGGGTACGGGTACGAGGCAGATATTTATCCAACGGGTAGGATACGGGAGAGCTATTACCCGTACCCTATACGCCCCATTGACATCCCTACATATAACATACGATCATCGCAAGTGGATAGACCACAAACAAACACAAAAAACAAATTTTAAAATTTTAGACCTTATATGTATCACTCATGAACCACACATTACATTCAATAAACCAAAATCTAAAAAATATCACAAATGCAAAGATCCTCATAACTTTTATACACCAATATACATCTGACACAACCTCCGAAGACTTAGAGCGTATTGAGTAACATTTGATATCATGCATATGTCATACTCACCTGTACCTCTCAAGGGTTATAGATATATCATGATAGGGCTACATCTTCCACCAACGAGTATGACATGGTAAATCCCGCATCTATAAGATTTGACCCTCTTTACCAATTTTACAAATGAAGACCTTTTTCAACTCTCACACTAAATATCTTCTTCTACATGAGTCCAATACACTCCACACATCACCAAAGACAGTAGTATTCTCACCCTAGGAATCATTGTCTCTCATTCCACATCATTAATATCAAGCATTAGAACCAAAAACATATAAATTTGTTTAGTGAAGGTAGACTCGCTTAACGACCAACCTCCATTGCCTCTTTATCAAAACTCAAATTTCACTATCACTTAATGACTCATTCACTCACCTAACAACTCAGGCTTTGGGAACTGATTTAAATCAAGCTTGCCTAGCGAGCTCTAACTTGCACAACAAGTGAAAGGTCTCGATGCTCTTTGTAATCTTATTTTTAAGTCTCACTCGGCGGAAGTTTGACTCGTCCAACAAGTTTGCATAAACCAAAAACATAACTCTTCATATCAGATTGTGCGACAAGCTCTAATGGGCATTTTTATCCATATCTCAATAACAATCAGTACTACCTCAATTTAAAATGGACCATTAGAAACCAAGGATACAAAGTCATATATCCATCTTGAGTTCTCACTAATAGTATAACAAATTTACCGCAAGCATGTCCAGTACACAATTACTAAATAAAGCAATTTAAAATCAAACAATCCAATCATTCTATCAAAGATCAACATACACACAATTTAAACAAGATAAATCAAACGGTACAAAATTAATACTAGTTTCCCTTACTTGGATGGACACTCTTAAACTTAAAAGGTGCTCCACACAGGCTCTATTTACCTCACACAAGTTGCTCTACCTGCACACATAAGACTCTAATTGTTGATCAGAACATACCCTTACAATCCTAACCGAACAAAGATTCACCTTGACCTCTTTGACATCACACGCAAGCCCCTACACCCCCACATGTAACAAATTTACTAGCAAAACTCAAAAGAAAAGCATAAAATTGAACTCACTTAAGACTGTGATGCCAAGAGTCGTATAGATGAAGAATAGAGCAAAAAACCTAGAGAGAAGTTAGAGAAAATGTTTAGAAAAAACCTTTTAGAGAGATGGTGGTTATTATAAAATCAAACTCAATTAATAAAAAGTTTTATTGATAGTCTAACGCGATAATATAATTAAGTATTTCCTACTATTCTTTACTATTTTCTAGATTCTTACATAATTTTAGTGCAAGATTTTAAAATATTTTACATTATTTTTCTCTAAGTCCCATAGTACACATAAGACATAAGATGTTTTACCGTAGTTCTTACTCTAAAATTCAATTAACTCTTTTAGATTTTTTTTGTTCAATATTTTCTCAATAGGAGGAGATTTAAAATAAGATTTCCTTTTATCATTTTTTTTTCTTTGCGGGTATTGTCTTGATTGTGTTAGTTATTTTATAAAAATTAAAATACTAATTTAATCCTTATTTTTGTAGAATTTATTTAATTTAGTCATAATTCTTTTTCTTATTCAACCAAGTCTCAAATTTTGACATATTTTATCAATTTAATATTAAATAGTTAACAACATAATGAACATGGTGGCCCAATTCGTCCGATGAGTGGGTTGCGTGTTCTGTTGTCTTGTTACCTTCAGGGATAATAGTGTGTGGTGTTAAATTTGTGAAGGAGAGTGTTCTATTGTTCTGTGGGAGTTTGTGAATAGATGGTAATGGAGTTATGATTTTTGTGCGTGTTGTTTATGTGTGATGCAAGTGTTTGGATTCTGCGTAATGGTTTCGATGATGGTAAATAATGATGAAAATTTGTAATATGATGGAGATGATGGTGGTGAAGCGTGCAGTGATGATAAAAATGTGTAGAGTGGAGGTCATTTAATCATATGTAAATAAAATAATAAGTCATTTAATCGTATATTTATAAGTGTTTATTTATTTATAAATAATAGCGAGCCTTATTTTATTAATTAAACTATAATTATACTTACCTCAGACACGCATATTCAACTTCATATATCTAATTTTAGAAAATCATAAAAAAGTTGAAATTCCAGTAAATGAGTTTTCTGCTTTATTTCTTTTTCTTGCATATCTTTTATGTTTTCAGTAGAAGTTTATTAATCTTTATCTTTCCTCTTATCTGAAACAATATTTTTCAAATAATACTTGTCAAACAGTTCTTCAACTTACGTTTGAAAACGAAACCAAATACTACAATTAGTATTTATTCACTTTTTTTAAAGGCCGTGCTAGAAGTGAGAAAAACTATTGAAAGACAAGTATTGCTACATTTGTAATTTCTCAGAGATTATTCGAAAAAAATATCTTTATGAAATAAATTTAAACTAATTAAGAACATTTTTGCTTAGATAAAGAAATTTTCTTTATTTTCTGTCCACGGAAACTTTTCCATTTACATTTGGGTCTTTTCTTCATGTACCCTCATTATTTCTAACTGTACTCTTATATTTTTTAAAAGATTATTTTATCATTGTTAAGTGACTTATGAATTATTTCAGAACAAACTTTTCATAATTTTTAAAACAGACTTTTTGGAACAAGTTTTTAAAAATAGAATTTTTGAAATAAGATTTTCAGAAGATTATTGGAACAAGCTTTTCAAAATAAATGAAATGCATTTTAGAATAATTTTATTAGGACGGAACTCTTTTTACTCAAGAGTGTAACAGCCCGGATGTCACGATTCAATTGTGACCCAACCCACTAAACCTTTGTCACAGAACAATTAATGTCACCTGCAATAATCTCTATCTCAACCATTAGCCTACTAAGAAAAGCTTTTCATAACAAAATTTTTGGAACAAACTAGATTCCAGTTTGCACAATTTAAAATACAAGAGTTTATAGTAGTGCAGGTTGAAACTGGAATCATCTTTTGTTTCCAGAAAAACCATTATAGGTTCGTACTTGAAGTCCAGACATGCCTCCAGCAGCACAGCACAACAGCAATTGTGGATTAGACTTAAACTTTTGAGTGAAAAGGATAACATAAAGTTGCACCTTCAAATATTGAAGCCATGAACTTGTTCCATGGTGGAAGATCAAATGTTTCCTTTGTAATGGGAGGATAAATAGATCCCATGATAATTTTACAATTTTGATCCTATGATATAGTATAATAGTACTACTATACATGAGTGAAAAAAGAATGGCTGTGTGAATCAATGGAAAGAATAAGAAAAATACAAGTGTTGTTGGTTACCTATGAACTCAAAAAGAATAAAACAATGGAGTCTCCTATTCACTCATGAAGTATGAATAACTGGTATCACTGATGATCCTCTGAACAAAGGGGAGCATTCTGATCTTGAACTATTGTGAAGAGGTTCAATAGCTATGTCCCCACATAAATTTGAAAGACTAGAATTCAACAAAGTGGTGCTTCTAGGAGTAAAAGATGATTTATGGCGGGATCCACTTCTTGGAGAGAGATTAACCTGCTCCAATGCTCGGAACTGAAGCTCACAAGGGTAGTCCCTCACACACCCAATGCGTGGTCCCGCACCAGTTGTCCATTTGCATGATAATTGCTTCCCCAGTTGATATGATTTCATTTCTTTATGTGAATTGATTCTTTTGAGTATGGACTCTGGTGGAATGCTCTCAACATCATCATTATCATCACAAGAGTTTTTCTCTTGTGCTGTTTCTTCATCAACTGAGAGAGATTCCATTTGGAAACCTTCAACCTCTTTCTCTAGTCCTTCAAACACATTACCCCTTTTTGGTATTTCAAGATTGCTAAGTTCTCTTCCAAGAATTTGAAATTGCCTTGGGCTAGGTGTCACCACTGCAGAAGCTGTCTTAGTTTGAATCAAATTGGCCTTCTCTGCTGCAGCTGAGGTTACATTCATGGTATCTTCAATCTCCAGGCCATTCATGTTCTCAGTTAAGTCCTCTTCAGAGGAGTGGCTTCTCAGATGACCACTTCTCACAGAACGTAATTCATCACCCTCGTCAACTGAATCCATCTGCATATATATAACAAAATGAATCTCCTTAGATATTCTCTCACATCTTGTAATCACATTACATAAACTATTACAGCATTGGTTCTGTGTTTTAATATTTTCTATACCTTGACATCCGAAAGGCTAACATTGTTCTCCTGAAGGAATGAAATGAATTCCTTAAAATTTTCTTCTGTCGGTCGATAATGTCCACTGTGTGGCCAAACCGCCTGTTGAAAAGAAACAACAAAATCAGTTTTAACTAAGCAAGTAAAATAGTCATCCATGGTGGTAGGAATCTAGCATAAGATTCATAACTAAGCAAGTAAATTTTATACCTTCAAGACACCATGTTCAACCACTAGTCTTCCAGCAGATGATGTAGCTCCTCCAGCCAAGAAGCTAGAATGCTGAAATGAACCTTTTGATTTCTTTCCAACATACAATGTCTTAGATGTGCTGAGGACAAAAATCCACTTGGCATGTGCATCTTTTCCAGTGGTGTTAAGGAGTTCTCCGGATTGCTTGTAGAAGAACTTTCCATCTTCTACAACAACTTCATATGCCAATCTTTCCATCTGGAACAAAGCAGAATGAAAATGATTAGTAAAAGTTGAAATAAAAGAGTCTCAAGCAAATTTATCTATCAAGAGGTGTTCACATAAATGGAGGAAACCTTACCGGACCCAGATATTTAATGCACTGCTGTTGAAGTTTGAAACGAGGGCACTTCTCAAGATTTACTTCCTTTCCTTCTCCTATATCTAGCCTGCAATTTCAAACAAGATTAGTTTCAAACTCTGGTGACTTAAGATCTATGTTAAGTTGTAACATTTACAAAGAATCTCACCAGTAGAAGAAGGGTTCTCTGCTCTGACACCGAAGCCACTTATCATAATAGAAGTGTAGATTATGTCCATAACGATGGCGTGGGTCAATCTGTTTTTACACATGAAAAACATTTCTGTAAGTAATAATTGATGAATCACTAACAAACCAAACCAAAACATAAGCAGAGAAAGCACTAGAACAGTTATGTTTGACTAACCGCTTCAAGCCAGTGCTGTAAAGCAAGTTTTTGAGCTTTATCATCTTTTGATAACCCTTTTCCAACCTGCAATGACAAAGAAAAGTTTAATCAAGTTCAATCCAGCATGAAAATTTGAACTAAAAGGTTAGAGCATGGTAGTTATTGAAGGTATTAAAGTACCTTGGCAGCTCTAGTTCTGGCTCTAGACCAACGAGAAACTGCAGTCTCGTGTTTCTCAATGTCAAAGAAAGATATGGAGCTGCGCTTGAGTTCAGCAAAATCTAAAAGCTTCCACCTATTCAAAGATTCGACAAAAACATGTTAGAAACACATGGAGTTTTGTGAAAAAGGAAAGAGATTTTTAGGACAATGAATAAGTACCAGCTTTGTTCAACAAGAATTGCACAATCTGCTAGCTTTCTTCTGGTACGAAAGCTCTTGTACACTTTCTGCAACTTAAGCGCAGCAATGTGTTTGGGGCTGCTTGGATTTAGAAGTGCTGATTGGATGGTTTCCACTTGATTCTCTGACTTGAATGGCAGATCATCATCCATTTCTTTGCTCATTTTGGTAGTCCTTGAGATAGGCATGTTTTCTTCTTTGTCAAATGACAAAGTGTTGGTGGAGATAATGTCATCAATGTCTTTTCTTTTGAAGCTCACTGATGTCTCTATTGTCATCTTTCCAGAACCTACAGATTTCAGAATGGTGGGTTCTAAATCTTCTTTTTTGAAACTAACAGATCGTACTGGAGTCTTGATTTCATCATTGCCAAAGTTGATGGATTTTACAACCACAGAATCTAAGCCATCTTCCACATCATTGTACTTGGCAAATGGACATGAAAAGGATATCCCCATATGACAGCAAAACCAATCTGCAGAAACTTGTGCAATCCGTGGACCTGAAAATAGCAAAGTCGGCATTAAAATACAAGAAGATGCATTTTCCATTTGTCCAAAAAATTTCAGACCGTACTCACATCACAGCCACACAATTCCACCAAGATAAAAAGAACAGAAAACTAAAATTCTTGAGACCCATTTCAAAATGCATTGTTCTTTTTACTATTCTGTGGGCAAGAACAAAAAGCATCAACAAGAACTCATATTTTATGCTGCTGCAGAATCATCAGAAACAAAGGATCACGGATCCGCAAAACCCACCAACCAAACTCCCATTTTGAAAGACAAATCACAGGAAACAGTCTCGTATACATGAAAGGAGAACCTCAAACACAGTAAATACAAAACCCATTTCATTCTCCTAAACAGATTCCAAACCAACCAACCAACGCATATCAGGTAACCCAGTTAAAGAATAGCAAGGATCTAAAAACAAAAAACTTTCACTAAAACACCAACAATAGAAAAGACTATATTTTTCTTCAAGGTAGTTAGATTGAGCTGAATATCTTTCAAAGAAAAAACATTCAGCAGCGTATTCAATATGCAGAAATGGATATGCAAACCATTCATTCCACAAAAAGAAATACATATTAAAAGAGATTCTTAAAAGCAAAAGGAAAATGGAAGGTAGTAGAGTACCTGAAGATTCGAAAACCAGGAAGGAGAAAAGAAAAGAATCTGTAATGGGTTGATAAGATGAGAGAATGAATATTAATGAAGAGTGTTGTTGAGTTGAGGAAAATGAGATGTTACATGAAGTGAAATGGTGGTTTTTGAGATGGTGATAGAGGAAAACTGAACTTGGTAGCTAGCTTGAACTTGTTATCAAAGGTAATGGGATCCTTCACTATGAAACACTTAACATATATATATACATGTTAGGAGAAGAAAGAATAAGATGAAGATGAAGAGAGAGACAGTGGTTCCACTTTCCAACCACGTGGAGTCGAACAAGTATACTCAAATTCCTTTTATTTTATTTCCATTTTTCTTTTTCAGATTTTTCTTCCTCACATTATTTTTAGAAGGACTCTGGTTTGTGGCTTCTTTACCAGCACACCCATGACGTGACATGTAACCTTATTTTAATTTCTTATCCGTTTTAGAAAAATGGAAATTTATTCGTTAATACAAAATTAAATATATGAAATAAAATGATTTGAAAAACTAAGAATTTGATAAAATATTTATATTTATATAATGAAATAAAGCTTGGTGAACGTTTTGTTTCAGTTTCACGCGTACGCGTAACATTGCAATCTTCAAAATATATATTAAAAAATTAGGATAGTCAAATTGATATAATATTGTGGAAAACTAGTTTCGTAAATCTTGGAGTTCAAGTGTCGACCCAATATCTTAAGCAACGTCTCTGTTTTTGATACCTAAAATAAGATAAGTACATTCGAGAAAATAAAAATAAAAATAATCGTGCTTAAGTTTATATTTAACCACGCAAATTACCTTATATAAAAGAATGTGTATTATATTATTATTTCTTAGCTAATGTATACCCGATTAGGGAAAACAAAATTTTTAATTATAAGGGGTCTCTCTTCAGAACATATATAAATTGGTAACCCTAACTATATGGGAGAGATATTTTATTTATAAAATTAAAAAAAAAATTATTAAAAATACTAATGAAAAAGAGACACTTTGTGATTTTATATATTCTAAGAAAAACATAATATCAATAATAGTAATTGCATAAAAAAATAATTCATATTGCATAATCATCACTTTTAGTGTTTTAATAGTTTGTTTTTACTTTTAAAATATAACTAAGAGTAAAATAGAAATATCAAGCATATATTATTTTATATATTGTTATAATTTTTTTAATCTTAAAATATAGTTAAGGGTAAAATAGAAATATAAATTGTATACATAAAAAACAAAAATATCTCTTTTGTATATTATTATGGATTATATCATTACTAATATTTTTAAAAAGAATTTTTGGTTAATTTGATTATTATTAATTTTTGTTAAAGTTAAATAACAATAATAAGTTTATCAAATCATTTACTTCTTAATCTATTTTTTAAAAATACATATTACGAAGATTTTCATCCATATAAATAAAGCATAAAATAATTTTGAATTGATTGATTTACATCCTGGTTTTTGGGTTAGGAATGTTTTTTAATGCTTAAAACAAAATTTATGTAAATAGACAATTTACCATGTCTAAAAGTTCATATATGAAGTGTAATAATTAACCTTAGAAATAAAACTTATTAAAGAGAACTAAAAATTAAAACACTCTAACCTTAAGCATATATAATTATAATTAATTTGTTAATTCTGGAAAAAAAATTAAAGTTCTTAAATTCATGAATATGGTGAAATTTCAACAACTTTATAGAGATTAGCAGGAATGAAATATACCAAAATTAAATCAAAGTAATTAATGATGTAATCTGAGTTTTTACAACACCAATGCTAGTAAATACACGACTTTGTAAGTAAAAAAGAAAAAAGAAAAAAGAAAAAAAGAAATCGAGTATTGAAAATCTGAGACTCATTTAAAGAGTTGACAAATCTCAACGAAATATTTTGTATATTTGACCAACAACTATAACAAACAGTGTATCTATTTATTTCTCTGGCAGTTTTTACGAGTTTATGTACATTAAAAAGGAAACATATTTACTTAGAATTTTGGTTTGACTTGCTGCTATAAACATTTTTGTATTTTTGTGATCATGTATATCCTCCAAAGAAAATTTCCAAGAAATAACCCTCTTTTTCAAACCCTATCTTGAAGGGGTCATTTTCTTGACAAAGTCTTGAAGTAAAATGCAATCCATGAATTCGAAGTGAGAACCAGATTGACTTTATCAAAATCAACCATTGATTCTAAGGTTTTTAGGTCAATTAGTTTAAGTGTTTGTTTATGATCAACCTTCTCAAACTATCCCAAAGCTAAGATAAACAACCACTACAAAATTGAATCATGAACTTTGTGTCTCCTATGGAGCTCATTGCTGACGATAAGTCTTGCAATTTTTTATGTTAATTGAATAGTCGTTGGAAAAAGATTGTTAATTTGATGTGCAAAGCAAGTAATGAATTTCAAAAATGTGGTGGGGATGTGAAAGGTTGGAAATTTCCTTGTGTTCTTCTTGAGGTGTCTCTAATTGGCTAATTAATAGCAACAAAAAGTGTTTATGGAAGTCCAAATAATGTCTAAGTCATCACACCTATGACCTATATGTTGGTTTTTTTAGTACACAACATATATTAAGTGTAACATGACACAAGTGAATCCGTCATAACTAGGTTGAGTGAGATGCTAGTTAACATTTTTATTTTTTTTATTTTTTATATTATATAGAATATTTAAATAAAACAATATAACTATAATTGGTAGCAATTTTTTATGAAATATTATTTTACAAAATTTTTCTACAAAATTTTGTATGAAAAATATTTTATACAAAATATTTTACAAAATAATTAGTAGTAATTTTTTAAAATTATTTTTCATAATAAAATTTGTAAGTATTTAATGTGAAAAAAATTTAAAACAAAATTGAAAAAAAAATATGTATTTTTTCAACAGTGTGTTAACCATCACACTATTTACTCATCTAAACAACCAATTCATTGAATACCTATAATCATTAACTTCACTTACCTAAATTCCTAAACGTAGTGTGCCTACAAGCTTAAATTTTTGTTGACACTTCTAGAAAATCAACAAAAATACGAATAAATTTTCAAAGATCAAACCCTCCATGAAAAATCCCTTCTTAACCAATTATTGAAAGAGAAGAAGAAAATAATACATTCTTTAGTAGGGATTGAATTCCCTACAAAAATATTTATCCTATTACCTCCTTGTAGATATAAGCTCTTAAGGCAATAGTTAAAATCTTCTCCAAACTTAGAGCGTTTAAAAAAAACATGAGTTTGAGGGAAATGCTATTAATAAAAATGAGTTTATAAAGTTTTTTATCATTACTTGTTTAAATATTCATTTCAAATAAAATTCTGATCTTAAATATATTATTTTACCAAAGCAGAAATCAAAATAATATGTTTTACTACTATTAATTGTTTTTATCACACTTTAAAGATGAATGACCGTAAAATTCGTATAAAGTTTCTTACCTTTTTTTCTCTCCCATTTAAAGATAAGGGAAGTTAAGAAAAATTATTTTAATAACATCAACAGTTCGCTGAACTGTTAAGTTTTTTTTTTTGCAATTTCATTGTGCTCTCTGAAATGTCATAATATAATGCTGAATAAGGAATGGTTCACTTTTTTCAAAATTATACGCCTATTATATTATAATCTTATTTTATCTACAAATATTTCAATGTATGCAAAATGTAAGGTCATTCGAGAGCATTCCTTCTCTGATTATTTCATTTTGTAAGAAAATAATTGTTTGGAGTTTTTCTTTTACAGATAATTACAATGTAAAGCTCTTAAAAAAATGGAAACAAATTGTTTACTTTTGGTGTTAAAAGTGTAAACCAAATATAAAAGTAGAGAGACATTATAATAATTGGGTATGCAATGCAAACGTACGGTGTCGGAAAGTGATGTACAGATATACAATAAGTTGGTGAGAAGACAATATATAATTATGTAATTAAATGTTATTTTTATAGTAAAAAATGAAAAGGACTGGTTTAGGTGGTAATTAAGGAAACATAATTTAGGAATCTACGTGTTCCTGTTTCATCTTTCGGTCATTTCATTTATTCTTTTCCCATTTTAAAAAATTACAACTATATCTATACCAAGCCACAACAAGATCTTTCCATTTCAGATTCAACAAAGACTATGTATCACAATTATACAAACCACGTGTTCTATCTTTTCGTTCAACAAAATCAGGAACCTTCCTATTCTTTCTAAACAATCTAAACTTCACAACTTTAAATCGGCACCGTTTAAGAAATAAATGCTGCAAAGATTAATATAGAATGAAGATAAATCAATTAATAATTAATATATTTAAAAAAGTGGGGAATTTTGTACCCTGAATACACCTGTTAGTCAAATGCAAAGCAAAGAAAGCTACGCTAATCCAGTAAGTCATTTCAGTACTCTTGTCTGTTCTCAAAAAGTAACGCTCGATGTTTTAAGAAAGAAAAAAAAAACATTTTAATTAATTCAAACTGAAAAGATGTGAGAAATATTAATTAATAAATAGATAGGGATATTTTTGTTTTAAATAAGATGGGTGATATATAATAGATGGACAAAACATTGTCACTTCCAACTGTCATGGTGTTTGAGATCTGCATGCATGGAACAGTGAAAGAGAAGAGGGATGTGCACGTGTCATAATGAGAGTGGGCCACGCTGCGTTGCCACCGTAACTTGTAACACCGTACCGTTCCCTAGACCACAAAATCTGTTCTCCAGTTCCTGTTGTCCCTTTTACACTGTATTCTATGTTTTGCTTTCATGTAGAAATCCACTTTGCTATACGTACGTACATTGTATTCTATGTTATACGCTCTGCATTTCGAATGTGCCAACATGTTACAACAGGGCAGCAAGAGAAAAATAAAAGATTAAATATATTCTTTTTCCTTTAATTTTCAGTAAATTTTAAAATTAGTATTAATTTTAAAATTTAATATTAATTTAATTTTTTATTTTTAGAAATACGTGAATTTAATCATTTTTATCAAAATTTGTTAAGTTTATTTGACATTTTAAACGCATTTTCTGATAATATTTGAGTTAACATTAAAGTAAAAATGTGTCAAACGGTGTAAATAATTTAAATATTATCATAAAATATGCTTGAAACGTCAAATAAATTTAACAAAATTTGATTAAAATGACTAAATTCACATATTTCTAAAAATGAAAAAATAAATTAGTATAAAATTTTGAAGAGAAACTAATTTCAAGTTTCACTGAAACTTAAAAAACAAAAATATATTTAACCCTAAATTGTATAATACTAATTATATTTTTACTGCTTACCTCATATTAATAAACATAGTTATCAAATTTGGTCGGTAGAAATATATCATTATTTATTATTAAGGTAATAAACAGCGGATTTAATTCAATTTTATATATTATAAATTAATCTCAGTTAGAATTTATTAAGAATATTTTAAAATCATCGAACACGAAAATTGAGAGATTTTTATAATATGACACAAAAGGTGCAAATCTCAATTATAGATTTTTAATAACTCCAATATCATAGTAGTTAAATATAAATTTAACTCATTCTCACAAAATTAATTCAATCAAGTATACAATAAAATATGTAAATATGTAAATAATAAAACATATATCTATAGCGTATCTTATTACATTCTTTAAAATTTGAAACTGGATATAAAAGATGGAATTTTCAGCCTTTGTTCTCTTTTTCATTCATTGAATTGATTTATCAATCCTATAAAGAAAGACATTGTATTTTAAAGAAAAAAATTTGATCTAGAAATTTATTTGATCTAGAAAATGAGATTTCTTTTGGTCAATACTAAATTGTAAGAGGCGGGGTTTTTTTTTTTAAGCCAAATAGTAATATTTTCAAGATTAACTTTTGTAGAGTCATCTTTGAGAGAAAATTACTTCTAATATGTCTTATAATTTTTCAAATCAATTTTAGATAATTTATATTTCAATCTCAAAAATTTATTTAAGAAGGTGAATTTGGACTCCTTTATATATTAAAAATTTAATCACATGACTAGTTGATATAAAAGATATACAACCCTCTATCTCACAGCAGAAACATAAAAAATAGAAATAAAGAGAAACTTGATAATGAATGATACAATATATATAATTATTGTCGTTATAATAAACATAGATAAAGTTGTATATGATTTGATGAAAGAGAAATTTAGGCAACCCTATAAAAAATATTATCATTTAATTCAAATCTCTAATGCATGAAATCCTAAAAAAACAAAAATAATATTTTAAAAGCCACTTACATTAAATAAGCATGTGACTCCCACTAAATAACTAAATAAATGATTAGATAATAATCATTCCACGTCCATAAACAATACAGAAAAAAAAAAAAAAAAAAACTCATGGAAACAGAGTCATCTTGAATCACATATATTTAATCGAACTAGCTTCTTATTCTTGTGGAAGGCATAAAATAGAAAGGTGCATATACGAGTTTCAGATTTTTTATTGATTTTTTTTATACTATCCTCTAATGAGCATTAAAAATATATACTATATTAATATTTTAAATATTTGTTTAATATATTTTAAAACATTAAAATTAATGATAATTATGAAGAAGGTACAGTAAAAAACATAAAAAAAAAACTCAGCACAAAATCCAAATTTGTACATATATGCATAGATAAAATAACACTTGTTTTTAGTGAAGAAGTAGGTAAACAAATTTTAAATCGATGAAAATAATACATTTTATATAATAAACTTAAAATTTATTAATTTGTATATGTATTATAAGAAATTTCACTTATTTATTTGTTTTTTGTCGTCAACTAATAAAGACCGGAACAGAAGGGAGAAGAAGATATAGCTGTAGAGCATGGTTGTGAATTAAATATGAGCAGCTGGCACGAAAAGTGTCGTTCATTTTTGTTATGTTTTGGTCGCTTTTTCTACTGATTCAGTGGTCACTGCCCACTAATGTGAACTCTGAAGCGAAACCAAAAGAAGAATAAAAAAAAAAGATGGAACGCGGAAACCAAAAGAAAAGGTCACCACACCATATAAAACACCGACTCAAACTAAAGTGGGTGAGTTTTTCGTACGTGTTTTTTTGACCCGTACGTGTGTGTGTGTGTAACCACTCGCATCGCATGCAAAATGCAACAAACAAACCTCTCAAAATCCCAAACACCACAACTCACGCAAAAGTCAAACTCCTCTTTCACTTCTTTGACGTTTGTTCCATTTCTTTCCCATTCTACGTTATCTTTTAACGTTTTAAGGTATATATCATTTGTTCAATTTAATATTTAAGTATAATTTTAATATCAATAGCTTTTGTTTAATTTTATTAATAGTTAATATAGTTGAATATGTATGTAGCTTTATCTTTTTTTCAATATCAATTATTAAGATGAGCGCTTATCGCTAATCTAAAAATCATTCTTTTCACGATTTGTCTAATCATAATTTAATTCATTTAATCTTTTTCATGAGATAATTAATGTCACCCGTAATATTTATATATTTTAATTAATTTTTCTTTATAATTCACTTTTATTCTTTTGACCAGACCGATTCAACAACCCATATAAATCACAGTATTATTTAAAAAGTTTAGAGAAAGAAGGAAAACGTATTTGTTACTTTGAATTAACAGGCGTAGTACATAATAAAAGATATGATATTAATTAATGTAATAGTAGTACTTCTTAAAAAAAAAGGTGTTTTGTCTTGAAATGTGTGACACCTTTTTGATGTGGTGAGAGAAGGAAAACGTCACTGTGTTTTAAAAATGGTTGAAGATTTGATGTAATCTACGACAAAATAATACGCGATCCGTTTCATGATTTCGTAAAGTAAAATAAAACAAAAAGGAAGAACCAACATTAATAAATAACATTAACATCGGCGGCAGGTACATCCTTGTCTGTGAATACTTCAATTTTATTTATTTATTTTATTATTATTATTATTATTTGTGAAAAATACATGGATTATGTATTTATATTTTTTATCATAACATCTTATTTTCACTAGTTAAATTTAATATTTATATTAGTTTACAAATTTATTCAAATGTACAACTATTACTATTTTTATATTTAATATGTGTAACATATAATTTCAATAAAATTAACATTGGAAGAGTGATATAAAGTATAGATTTACATAAAATAAAGAAAAGAATCATTATATTGTTAAATAGTTGAAAATGTAGGTAACTTTTTGTAGCGAACGTGTTTACATTTTTTTTTCTCTTTTTCACCACTATTAATCAGATAAAATAGTTTAGTTGATTCAAAATGTTATTTTAAATATAACTAATAATAAAATAAGAGTGTTATGTATTATGTATTATTGTTGTATATTATATCAACAAAAGCAAATGTCTTCTTTTGTTAATGTGGCTATGTGGTGTATTATTTTATTTTATTACATTTAAATTAACATAATATTTTATTTTTTAAATATATATTTTATTTTATGGAACTTTGTTGTTATTATATGAAAATAAGATATTTAAGTACATTGTATAAAGATTATGCTATAAAAAATATTTTAAATGTAGAAACAAACATCTAAAGACTTGTAAATCCAATTGTATTAAGTAATGGTTTATTTCTACTAATTTAGTTTCTTTCCTTTTTTTCTTTATTGTTCTATTATATATATATATATATATATATATATATATATATATTAATTTATAACTAATGTCTAATATTTTTATTGTAACTTTAAAATGTTATTAAAAAATAAGAAATTATTTGTGTATAATAAATAAAAGAATCTTTATAACATGTTTATATATATTCTATTTGCTAAAAAAATATAGAATTAAATTAAACCTAAATTTTATTTTATTGATTTTTTTTTTCATAATCGCTTTGAAAAATTAAAATAGTGTGGTAATATTTAAAACCAAAAATTCAATGCACATTTCAATTATATTTTAATAAAACTTCAATAACAATATTTTAAAACTAAAAATCCTGGAAAAAATTAAAGACAAAAAAGAACAAATTAAAAAAAATAACGTTTTTATATCTAATACTAGAGTAAAACATGTGATCATGTATCTCCACTTTTGTTTATAATAAAAAAAAAAATTGTTATAAAAATTATCAAAATAAAAAATTGTTACTGGAATTTATATTAAATTTATAAAATAAAGTTAGTTGTATATAATAATAAAAGCAGTAAAAATCATGTAAAAAGAACAATTGAGAAGGTAGTCACATTCTTGATTGCTATAAATAAAAGAAGTTATATAATTAAATAAAAAGTAACTTAAAAATCTTAATCATACTTTATATTTTGTATAAATTAAAATAGTACTTTTCAATGAAATTTGTTCTTTTATCTTTATCTGACATAGTGATTAAGTCTAAAATATATAATAAATATTCCTTCTTAACTTGTATGGAAAAAGAGAAAATCACCCACTCACATCTTTAGTATAATAATCATAAATTAAATAAATAAATTGATGTAAGTAAACTAAATTTCTTTTCACATCTTTGATATAATAATCATAAATTAAATAAAAAATTGATGTAAGTAAACTAAATTCCTTAAAAAAGAGTGAAGTAATTATTATTATTGTTTACATAAGTCATTTACGTACACAACTCATGAAAGTAATGCAATTGACGTGGATGGAGTTTATAAGCATCGATTTCACCTACAAATGTTGTGTAGTGATTAACAATCAACAAAACTTCAAAACGTGTCCTCTCCAAGTTCCCACAACGACAGTTTTTTTAGTCCCCTATCAATTCTCAACAACCACCGTCCACAAAGAATATCTCATTAATTGATATAAATAATATATATATATATATATATAACAATATATAAAGAGATTTTTTGTGTTCACAATTCAAAATACTAATTTGACTATTTAAAATATAATTATTTATTAAAATTTAAAAATTAACCATTATTTTTAAAAATTTATTTTCTCTATTTATTAACAATTATTCTCTCATTTTTTTTGTTATATATTTTACTTTATTTTTAATAAATATAATTTTATTTTATATATTAACTTAATAACATTATATTATAATCATTTATTAATATAATATCACACATATTTAAAAAATGCGTACACACAAACGCGACAACGTATGTGTGTAGGCTAGTAGTATATAAATTGAATTTCATCTTTTGTGTTCACATTTGTAATGCCAATTCTATTCTTTATAATATAATTATTTATTAATTTTTTTAAAATTAACGGTTATTTGTACTTATTTTCTATAAAACTTTTTTTCTTTTTTTCTTTTTTTTTATTCATCAACAATTAATTTCTATTTCCATTTCACTTTATTTTTAATAAATATAAATTTATTTTATATATTAACTTAATAATATTACATTATTATCACCTATTAACATACTATCATTCATAATTAAAGAATGTGTACACACATACACTATCACGTCTATGTGCTATGTGTACGCTAGTGTATATATATATATATATATATATATATATATATATATATATATATATATATATATATATATATATATATATATATTAAACAATCTAAAAAGTTGAGTCAAATGAATTATACATTGATAAAGTGATTCAAACTATATTTAATCTAATTTAAATTAGATTGAAAAAATTTAAATTTAGTTCATCTAATTAAAATTTATATCCGATGTATTTTATGGAATGTAGACTAAAGTTTAAAAAATTCAATCCATCTCCATCCTTAAATTATAATCATAATCTTTGTGTTTGCAAAGTTTAAAATGATAAAAATAGATCACAATTATATTAGATTTTTTTTATATTAAACAAATTATTCTTAAACTCATATTTTGTATATTTAAATAATTTGCTTCACTTATAAATTTCAAGAAAGATGTCATTACAGGAATAAAATGATAGGAAAAGTGTGTAAATACGAAAATTACATAAATGAATAATTTTCATTGATTGTTATGACGAAAACTTTGTTGTTTAATTTTTTATTCACTTAAAAGAGAAAAACAATTGTTCAATTTTTTATACTTTTTGTTTTTTGTTCATCTAGATAATATTTTTTTGCATTTATTTTTTAATTTGATTTTTTTGTAAATTCAATACTATTAATAATGGAAGGGTTCAAAAGTCTTCTTGCTATACCTCAGTATCTAATATCGGAACAAACGGCTCAGAGAGATTGGCGAGTTTAGTAGCGTCGGTGAGTGGGGAACTTTGATAATAGCAGAACTTTTAGTTTTTAAAACTTTTGAATATACGAAAATATGATTTTTATATTTGGCTAATTCAAAACCAATAATATTTAAAAATAATTTTAGAGTATGAAAGGATATGTAAGCTTCCTCTTCATTTAACAGTCCTAAAATAAAATAAAAATGATATTTATAATAATATAAACAAAACTCGTTAAGAATTTAAGTATGAGTCTAAATTTCACGTTGGCTAGAAATAAAAAAGTAGAGCACTATATAAGATAAAGACCCATAAATCTATTTCCTTAAGGTTTGAGATTAAGAGTAATGTCAATCCCTTATATGTAGGTTGAGCTCGTATTCATTGATATTATATCTCCCAGATGATCCTTTCTCAAAAGACCCAACATTTTATGAATTAAATTTATTTCTTACATTGTTAATATAATTAATATGTTATTATATCTTCGGTTTATTTTATTTGTGATTATATTAGAAGGCTCACGGAAACTTATAAGTACACTCGATAAGATATTTTAACTCGATACTCATTTTATATTATCGGATAAAAAAAATAACATCAATATAAACCGTTCAATGATTATATATATATATATATATATATATATATATGAAGTAAATAGAATTATATTTTTAATTAATCATAGACTATTATTGGTATAATTTTTAATGTAATTTATCATAAAATTACTTGAGATTGTAAGTGTATACAAAGATTATAACTACTTTTTTTTTTTAATTCTTAAGTCAATATGAGCCTAATTTATATACATCATTAACTTGAAAATAAGAAATCGTAATAGTATAATTTTTAAAATGATTTTAAAATAACAAACTTAACATACATAATAATCTATAATTAAATAAAACTATAAATTTTGTTTACATTATTAATAAAATAATTTTTTTTGTAGAAAATAACCGAGTAAAGTGAAGTAGTTTCTTATAGATGAAAGTTGAATATTTTACTATTAAAATGTAGAACTTATAAAGAGAAAAAACTACTATTCAAGTTTTATTTTAAAAGGTCTCGAAAAATGAAAAAAAAAATATTCACCTTTTATATCTTACATTTAGAGTTTTTTTTTCTTGTATATCTCTTTATATTTAAGAAAATTATGTAATCTTGATTTATTAATAGTAAGAAAAGTATGAAATCTTGATTTATTAATCGGTGGAATACTGATCAATTTAATTTTTTTAATGATATTATATAATATAGTAGTCCAAACAAATTTAAAGAATTAGTGGAACAATGTTTTTTAGATGACATGTTAAGTTTTTTTTCTATTTAAGAAAATTATGAAATCTTGATTTATTAATAGTAAGAAAAGTTTGAAATCTTGATATATTAATCGGTGGAATTCTAATCAATTTAATTTTTTTAATGATATTAAATAATATAGTATTCCAAACAAATTTATAGAATTAGTGGAACAATGTTTTTTAGATGACATGTTAAAGCAATGTCCAAAAATATATGTACAAAATCTTTGTATTGGAATTTATAAAAACCTAATCTAATTAATCAAAATACATGAGGAAGATTGTATGTATGTTAACTTGAATGAAACTAGATATTGCGGAATCATATTGAAAATTTGATGATACATTTTGTATCTTGTTAAAAAAGTGATCCTTGATTTCCAACCACACATTGTCTAACCAAATCTAACATGTTCCTAAAAAAATCTAATTTGTGCAGATTTGTTACGTAGAAAAAGAAAGATAGATTCATATTCTCATACATATAAGTTATACAAGAACAAGAAAATTTGTCGACTCCTTTTTAAAAAAAAATATAAATCCATTTTTTTGGAGGAAAAAGACTATTCCAATTGTAATAAAAAAAACAACTTTATTAATGGAAAGAAAGTGATATCTTTTATCGAATATCGAAGAATTTGAACGAAAGATTTCCATATGGATAGGATATAGAATATCCACGATGATACCAAAACCTTTTAATGAGATGAGTTTTGTTAGAACCATTAACAAAAGGAATGAAATGAGTTTGTTGATACATTCGAGTACTTAAACTTCTTACAATTAGTAAACTAAATTTATTGTTATAATCTACATTTTCTATAAAAAGGGACTCATGACCATAAGCTATAGTCCATAAATAGATTTTTCGAAAGTAAAAAAAAAAAAAAAAAAAAAAAAAGTGGGTATCGGATGTCCTGATATCAATACATTTGAGATCGCTACATTTTCATGAGTTCTTCTATTCAATCATTTTCCTTTTCCTTATTGTTGACTCGTTGAAATAATGAGTTACTATTGATATCGACACATATGAGATTGCTAAATGTTTAGGAGTTCTTTTATTCAATCATTTTCATTCTCCTTGTTACATATCTCGTTCGTAAACATCTTCTCTTTGTTTATCGAGTCTATAGTGAGTTACAAACAGAGTTCGAAAAGGTAAAATCTTTGATGATTCCATCATACATGATTGAGTTTGAAAACTTATAGATATGTATCCTACATCTAAACTGAATTCTTTCTAGTTAAAGAATCTTTTTCTAGTTACTTTAGAACAATTAAGAGATTCTCTAGAAGAAATATAGAGTTTTGCTTTTGGTAGCAACATGTTATGGGGTGGTGGTCTTGCTTATGGGGTCAAATCCATAGATTCTAAGAATAAATATTGGAATCTCATCAATCTCATAAGTATTATACCAAATCCCATCAATATAATTATTTTTTCGAGAAATACAAGATATCTAAGCCATCAAAGTAAAACCATTTATTCCTTGATAAGAAACATAAAAAACATAAATGGTGATTGGATTGATGATCAAATAGAATCTTGAGTCTTAAACACTCATTCGATTAATGATAAAGAAAAATAATTCTTGGTTCAATTTTCTACCTCAAAAAAAAAAATGATTGATCAAATTCTATCGAGTCTTACTTATAGTGATTTTTATTAAAGAAGAACTTTGGTAAATTAGCAGCATTCACTTACGATACTTAGTTAACACTAAAAAAAGTATATAATGATTTTTTTAGTTCAATACATTTTATTTAGTAGAAAAACGTATAATTATAAAAAATAATATTTATTATTTTATTATAAATAATTTTTTTTATTATGAGTAATTATGTAAATCCAATAAATTTATAATCGAAAGAATAAAAGTTAAAACTATTTTTTTAATAATTAGAAAAAAATAATACAATTGAAAAAAAATGTATATACCAAAAGAAATAATCCATTAACAATACAGAATATAGAAGTATAGATATTACATACTAATTTAATCTCATATTATTGTTGATGTAATTTATAACGGTATTTATTGTAAACTCAATAAGTTTATTATATTCATTATTAAGTAATCACATAAAATTACCTTACAATGCAAATGCATAAACTTATTTTGTTGTATATTACTCTCAAGAGTGCCCAGCCTTTGATATAAACAAAATGATATTTGTCAACTAAAGATTATTCTAAATTAAAAGAAGACAAAAATATAATCTTTATACATCAAATAGATGAATCTTTATTTTATATTGTTTTTTTTTTCAATAACAGTACAGAATAGTGAGTAGCGGAAGGAGTAAATGAGGCAGCAGATAATGTTGTTGTGAAGTGGTTGGCAGCACCATTTTTGATTAATGAATTTGGTGCCACTTGTTATGAGTGAAACCATTTTTGTCAAAACTCATCCTCCAAAATATTCTATACTTGTCAAGCAAGAACTTTTGGGTCAATTGTCAACACAGTCCAACAAAAAGTACATAAATTAACATCTCTTCTTTCATTTTTTTTGACCAAACAATTCCTTCTCATCTCTACTCCTTTTAACACTTTCCACTCTTCATTTTACCAACCTTCAACACGTCAAATATTCATAACCCCATCTTACCAATACAAAACCTAATACTATTTAATTTAGTGTATTAATACAGGTTAAATATATTTTTAATTTTTAATTTTGATCTCATGTATCAAATTTTGATACAAAATAATTTGATCCCTAAAATATAAGAATGAATAGATATAATTACTATAAATTAACTGTGTTAATTTTTTTTTTGTCAAATGATATTATACAGTTTAGTATTTGAATTGTTTGTATTCTTTAACAAATTATAGCTGAGATACCAATCTAAAACACATTTTGACACAGAAAAAAAAAATTTAAGTAGCCAAATTAAAATGATTAAACCTATTTATTTTTAAAATTTAGAATTTAAATGTTTCAAAATTTAAGATATGATGCTTTCAAATTTAAAGAATATAAATATAATTAATATATATATATATATATATATATATATATATATATATATATATATATATATTTCAGGTTTGAAAAGAAGAGAAAATGTAGTTTGTTTCTTAATGTATAAAAGAGTAATAATTATGTGATTTTATAAGTAATATTTCATGAAATTCAAATTTTTTATTTAATTTTTTTATATTATACACCATTAAGTATTAAAAATATATTATATTAATATAATTATATTAATAATTTTAAAATCAGTGATCATAAGTATATATTTTGAGAGTATAATAAGAAAATAATGTAAAAGAAAAAATCAGCAAGAAATTCAAATTGTATTTGATGGTGGCAAATGAATTCTCCAAACCAAAAGATACTGTAAATTTGAAAGAAGGAATTGAATTCCATTACTTTTGTTGTGTGTGTGTTTTTTCAAGGTTCTTCATATGTATTGGAGCAGTCACCAAACCATATCTGAGAAGAATAGTCGGTCCATGATACTTGTGAGAGAAGTCGGTGACTTGGTCTTTTATATTATGTGTGTGTTTTGGCACCTTCACAACAAAAACCAAAAAAACTGAATAAAATTTTCCATGAAGGAGGAAGCAGCCACGAAGGTGCTTGAGATACATGTGTATAATAAACACACATGTTTGACTTGTTTGCTCTGATCTCTGTGTCACAGCTACAAATAAGGATCTCGATCACTCGACACACTCAGATACCACACAGCACAAACACGTATTCTGTAACCTCTTCTACTTTTGCCCCATTTCTTTCAGAGTGGAGTTGACAAGTGTTCATTTAAGGTCAACCCTAATTTTGAGAACTTACTCAACAACTCTTTTTAATTTTTCACACTGTGGTTGGCATGTGAAAGTCAACATGTGATGCTAGCTACTTGCTATTTATTGGTATTAATTAGGCTAATTAATATGCAGATTGCAAATTGCAACAGTACTGTGTATTTGTGTGTACTTGGTTTTATGTATGGAATTTCTGTGTGTGTGTGTGTGGGAGAGGAACAGAACATATGCATGTGACACAAAAGGGTATTAAGAGAAAGATGATTAATGATTGCTTAAGAAGATTATAGTTTTAATTAATTAGAGTTAACGTCAGAAAGGAAGGAGAAAATGTAGCATATATGGATTTAATTATGCAGCACACAGCATGCATGCGTGGTGTAGGCGAAATATGAAATTAAGGAGCAGGTTATATGATTTTGCAAACACCTACAGCTAAAACAAACACAAACATGTCACTATGTCAGTGGTTGGATTAAATAAATGATGAACCAATTATATGTCCCTCAATAATTCTCCAATGATGTGTGTATTTCTAACCATAATTAACCATTGCCTCAAGCAAATCCTCAGTTACATACTGCTTGCTCTGTCTGTATATATGTTGAAAATCACGTATCGATTAGAGATAAGACAATTTCATAGTATAGAAGTGGATGTAAAATATCACCTTACAAACCGATTTTATATGATTTAGTTAAATTTAAGTTTACTTCTTAACTATATTTTGTAGTAATATATTAAGAAATAGTTAGGTGATCAACTAAGCTATAGCTGTAGAAATAACTTGGTGATTAGATTAATAATGCAGGCAGCATGTGTTCCATGCCATGGCTTTGGTTGTAGTAAAGAGGTATTTGAAAGCAAAGAACAATGAAATTTGACCAAAGTGAAACATTAGTTTAATCCTAGATCTGGGAAAAGGTTGTTGGAAAATGAGAAGGTGTAGGCAAAGGGTAAAGAGTGTGAGAAGAAGTGATGAGAAGAGAAGATAGGGTCAACTATATGAATAAAAGGACACCACCAAATGAACAAGCTGGCATGCATATATGATTCATGCACAATCCACCTACCAATTGTACCATTTCCAATTTGGTATCAGATAACACTACCCATTACATTAATTAAGCTTTCATAATTGCATGGCCTGCATCAACATATACACACACCTTTATTATACAATCACTCCATAAAGTTAGTTGTTTCAATCAAAATTAATATTTTTCCTCCTTCATGGATCATAAATATTGTAGGTGACATTAATTGTTCTATGGAAAAAAATAGATCAACAGTCAAATAGTGGTGTTTGAACTGCTACAATGCTAAACACTTCACGGAACACCAAAATGCTTGTTTTTGCCCCTTTTCGATTACTGTGACCTTTTCACTGTTTTTATAGCTGAATACAAAAAGTGTTTTGTGAAAATGATAATGTAGCTGTTGAAAATAGACGTGTTGAATAAATCAAACAGCGTAAATTTTGAAAGAGAAGAAAAAGTAGAAAAGGGCTAAGAATGAGCATGGTGTATCTGAGAGAACATGTAATGCCATCTACTTGTTTTGAAAGTAAATAAAGAAAAGAATAGTGGGTTTTTTCATTTATTTTGGTTGATCATAAATGAAGCATTCCTAAAACATAAATACATTAAATATGAAGTGTGAATATGGTACAAGGGAAGCATATGGTACTACGGAAAATCAAATCTGTCAATTATTTTGTTTATAAGGTCCCTCTGGGACGTGGATGGATGGAGCACATGCAAATTTTTCTACTCGGCACATTGTTGAAAACCTGTTTCTGAAAATTTCAGAATCGACATGGTTGGATCTCAGAACAGCTGGCTGCTACTGTAAATCCTTCACTGTCGTATTCGGCCCATAATGTTGTGTTGTGTGATAATCAAAACATGGAGCGTATGAAATGAAACCTGTTGGATCGATGCAAGGTTCAATTTTGAAAAAATTAACGTGATTGAACACTTTTTTTTTATTTCACATGATAAATTCGATTAATATTTAGCCGTATAATTTATGGCTTTTTTAAAATTAAATTAGCTATGGAAAACATCAAATCAAATGTGTAAACATGAACTTAATATCAAAGGGTGTTAACTCCCGAAAAGTCAAGATAAAAGAATCAGAAGAAATTAGTTAAAGATAATTCATAAATCAAGTAACATGACTCGTGATGGTTTACCAACCAAATTATTCAACACTTTAAAACTCAAGTCTTATTGATTATTATGATAGAGGTTCAATCCTCTCAATTTTTTTTCTTGTTCTTATCCAAGTATTTGTACCTTCTAACTAACCTGTATATCAAGCCACATACGTAGGTAGTGGACAGGAAGTAGAAGTTAGGTTCCTAATCTGCAATTTTCTGGTTGCAACCAAGTCCAATATTGTTGAAGTTTGAAAAATTATTTTTTTAACGAGTTTAGATGAACCTTTTCGACCTTAATAACAAAATCTATTTTTTTTTCCAAGCTAGAGTTAAGGTATATATAAACTAATGTATGGAAGATGTCTTAATAACTTTTCAACAAAAAATAATTTGACCTGTTTATGTCAAATTTCCCTACCTACTCCATGGTTAATAGCGCGTCTAAGATTACGATTAACAAAATGAACGTGTTGAATAACAATGTGGCAATACTTTAATACGTTTTAAGTTATCCCACCAGTGTAATAAACTTTTCACTTTGCACATCACAGAGACAATATCCAAATTAAAGCAAATCAAGATAGAAAGATTTATACACATATATATGGAATGTTACAAAATTCTGGCAATTTTCAATCACTAAGTTGTACACATGTATTGCAACCTAAAGAGAAAAAGGGAATCCTTTCAAACTGGTAAGTTTTGCACTCTCAAGTGCTTATACTTTTGTTCTTTGTTGAATCTTTTTGCACTCTCTGTAAAACCTTTAGATAAAAGGAGCTTCAAGGCATCAACTCCCTCTTGCAAAGCCTCGTCAATCTGTTCAACGAGAAAAGCCAGATACATTGAGATGAAGATTTTTGTAACTTGGCCCGTTTTAATCGGTGCATATACTACGATGTGAAAAATATGCAAAAGCAATTTCCACAAGCTTACCACAAGAAATTTGCTTTAGTATATAAATGGGGTAGTGTCACCCAGGGTAGTTCTCTACTGCCTCTACACATATCACATGGTTTTAACAACTATGGCTCTATTATAAAACTTTTGCCCTAAAACTTTCAGGATCAGTACACTCATTTTTATAAAGCCACCCAATGGTGTATTATAAAACTATTAGCACGTTTTTATGACATTGACATTGATAATTGGATTCAAGTTACGTACTTCATACAAAACATGAGGTGCACCATTGCAATTTGAATCATGAGAACCATTACATGAGAAACCAAAAGTGTATTTAGCAGTTAAGGAAGAACTTACTCGTTGTCTAGCTGTTAAATTAAACTTTTGAAGCAAAAATGCTTTAGGATCCATTTGCCCAGGAGGACTTCCAATTCCTATGACAAAGCAAATTGAAAATAAAAATGACAGCAATAAAGTGAACTAGGGAAACAATAAAAGATTTGCAAGAAAAGCACCAACCTATTCTCAGTCTGGGAAATTCTCTATTTCCTCTGAAGTGATAGATCACACTCTTTAGTCTGTCGGTTAGAAGCAAGGAGGAAGTAGGATGAGTAGCATTACTTGAGTCAAGAAGCACTCAACAAGAAAAAATCAGAGCTGAGAAGGTTTCATGAACTCAATTTCCATCACCACTTATCCTTTAAACAATATTATTGAATTATAAATACCTTTATTTCAGCTTCGCCAAAAAACTATTTTCCTTTTTACCGAAAACCATGAACTATTACAGATATGACAACATATGGCCCATTGAGAAGTGAAAATGTAATTAACAATGGTGAAACTATATATCCACTATGAATGATGAAGAAAAACTATGTGATTAGGTTTCCATACAAAGTACTAATAGACTGTTTGTTTACGGAAAGTTAGTCAGCCACTAGTTTAGAGCGGATAGAAGTTTCTTCGAGTAACAAAGTTCTTGATATAAAATATTTTCTCACTGATATGCATTTTCCTACCATTTAGATTCCAAATAACCACAACTGGTGTCGAGGATAACTCCTCATGGGTGCATTGAAGCTTGGATATCAAAACACAAATCAGGAATAGAACTGAAACAATCTAACCTTGCAGTCATTAGTTTCTAAAATACTTTAATTGGACAAAGAAGACACTTCCATAGTTTCAGAAACCAAATGGATAGCAACAATAAAGGTCATGAAAATTTTCCAGATGAACTGGAACACAATTTTGATAATTTAGGTACGGGCACAAAACTTACAGCAGGCTGGTGAGAAGAAGGAAGGTGAAGGACCAAAAGACGAAGCTGTAAATACAACTAACAACCCTGACTGTCAGAACCAAAATTTTCCAGTGTCAACTGCTATCTCAACATCCAAACTTACACAGTAAATAAGTAATAGCCCAAACCCATACAGCCCAATTGTCCTCGGCCCATTATAATTCTTGTAAATATCTCTGTATGTAACCTTTTTCTGTTATAACCCTGGAGAAGATTGTAGAATAGTATGAGATGTAAATTGGTTAGGCAAAAACGTGTATATAACGTTGTATTTTGGCTGAAATGTGACTTGAATTCCAAATCATTACCTCAGTATTCCAAATATCTTCTCCCTTGTTCTTATTTGTTTTATGGTATCAGAGCTCCTTCCTGGAGCTCTGCCTGCTGTCCTCCCCTATCTTCAACAACTCCCTCCACCCTCCAGTCCAAAGAAAGACGATCCATCGCTCAACCCTTCCAGTCCTTATTTCATCCATCCTAGTGATGGTCCTTCCTCTGTGTCTATTACTCCTGTCTTTGATGGAACCAACTATCAATCGTGGCACGTGTTGACATTGTCACTGCTTACATTTCTGGAATAGTTATTTTTTCTCCAAATTTTGTCCTTCACGATGTCCTCTTGGTTCCCAAATTTCATTTTAATATTCGTCTCAACTTCACATATGTTAGCCGGCAAGATGAACATTACGTTTGGTGGGTCAGGAGGAGCATCTTAGGACAAAGGGAGTAGGTGAACTTGATTGTGGAGATGTTGAGGGTGGTTGCAGAGGTGTTGAGGGAGATGTTGCAGAACAAAAAAAAATGGAAAACTTGGATAGCAAGTTAATGTTGTTGAGAAACAAATGGACTTGGAAGAGAACAAGGATTGCAAAATGATTGATTAGGCAACAATTAAATTGGGCAACATTCAAAACATATTATTATCAACATGTTACAGCAGAACAAGCACAAGATTGTGAAAAACTAAACAAAGTTGCATGAAAGAATTAATGAAAAGGATGAACCATTAGGAAGGACTATACTATGTATGATATAGGCCCATTATGCAATCGAGGGGTAAGGAAGTGAATGAAAGGAGCGTGGACCTGAGAATCGAGGCCTGGTAGTATATGAGAGGAAAGGGAAAAACATGACATGAGAGAAACCATGAGGAGAAGAGAGAGGAATAACAAATTGAACAGGTGGCATGTAGGACAGAATGCGGAAGCCAGAAATCAAACACGGAAAGAGAACGATTTTTTAGTTTGATGTGCGAACAAATAAAGGGACGAGGAAATGAGGGAATTTATGAAGCATCGTGTTGGGTTGTTAGTCTGAGGAACTTGTCATTTCTCAGTCACCGGGAATTAACATTTTTATTTTGCTCTAATTCCTATTTGGCATCTTCTAAGGACCTCACTCCATTCATGTCATTTGTTTTCTATAACAGAGGATTCCTCCTCTGGTTGCAAGGGAATCCTTCAATACATATGTATCAGTTTTTTTCTTTTTCAATCCATATTGATTTCCTATCAATATCTAATCGAGAGGGAAAAGTTTATAGGTCATGGGTTTTTTGCCACACAAAGCAAGATGCAACCTAATCAGGACTCTTAAGATATCCAAATTGTTTTATGAAATTGCACAGCCATTCACAGTAATGTTGATGTACCACAGTTTTATGTAATTTGGCTTACTCCATCTATTTTTTCATTATAACAAAACGTAGAACCGGCTTCCGAAGTTATGTGAATTTGATTATGATTCCAATAACATATACATGTTAATTTCAACATAGATAACTATTGGGATGGGAAATTAGTGAGTTACATAATCTAGTGATGCATAATAAACACCATAATAACTCTAGGGAGGTACTTCAATTAGTAACAAATTTCTTACGGTCAATGTCAAACAGATAGTGTTAATTTTACTTCAGAATTATCATTTAGTATTGTACCCTTTGTGGCTTCCATGACCCCCTTTGTCATAAAGACGAAGCACCCCACATGGCAAGGTCATGTCATCATGGAACTGCAACCAAAAATAGATGAGTAAATAAAGAATACCACACCTGTCACTGATACTTTAAAGAAATGGACTGGGATACAGAATAACTAACCACAAGCACCTGATTTAGAGGTAGCTTATAATAAGCAGCCAGTGGTCCTGTCTGCAGTAAAATGAAGAGTCATGAATGACATAAATTGATAATAAGAATAAGATTTCGTATGTAACCTAAACATCAACCTGTTAGGATTATGAGAAAGTGATAGTTAGTTAATACAGGTAGGATATTACTGGTTAGGGAGTTAATAAGTTAAATAAATGCATGTATTTATATATGTTCATTTGGAGATTAAATTTTGACACTTTATGAAAGGAGAAATCCTTTGTGAAGGGCAAACCTTGGAGGTGAGAGAGTTCTCCTATTTCTTGTTCTTTTCATCCTATTCAATAAAAAATCCCTCTTTCTTTTCTTTTTGTAATTCTTACAAATTGCTGGATCTTCAAGGGACAGGCAGTGTTGGAGATGAAGTGCAAATTTGGACAAGGAGGAGCTGCCAGCATCTATAGGGGCAGACCCAATTGGTTGATTGCTAGGGCTGAAAAATTCTGAGGTACAAGAAATTCATTCATTCCATAAGCTGCAATATGCACTCATGGGCATGAAGGGTATGGTCATGCAATGGTTCGAAATTCTTGGTGCCAAATGAACCCAAATTCAAATTGGGAATCCTTTTCTACAGATTTGATCAAAAGATTTGAAGATACTTGTGGTAACCGTGTCTTTGAAAGATTGACTACCTTAAAGCAAGAAGAGAAATGAGATGGAAACTTGCATCAAAGAAATGCAGACTTCCACAGTGTTCTTGAAAGAGAGGACCAACAATAATCCAAGCTCAAGCAAATGGTGCAACAGTCGGTGAAGAAATAAGAAATCAAGCCAAAACTAAATGAAGAAGCAAAGGTAAAGTGTTTGTGGCGAAGGCAACCAACTTAGGTGAAGCGTAGCATCATTCTTGCAAGCAAAAACAACACAAGATAATGAAGAGTTAAGACACAATTCTTGAAGAGCAAAATGTGAAAGATGAATCAGAAAGGTTGAGGGAATAAAAGAGATCAAGTTGTAGCTGAAACAGTTTATTTCTTTTTACATGGCTTCCCTGACAAAACAGCCTTAAATCATAGATGTACAAACAAGTTTACCTATTCTAACAATAGGCTCTATTAAGTCATACCTCTAATCGATGAGACTCAACCGCATAAGACCTACATCCCAATGGTTGTACTCTATGATGTTTAACTCGGTATTTCTGGTCAACCCCTCAGTAGGTAACCTTTTCTAGCCCAAGATCGATCACAGGTAAGGTGGCTTTCCAACTATTAACTTGGATTCACAGTTCTTATATTTAAAATTCTTTTTGATTGCCATATAATACCAGACAATCAAAGTACTCTGTTCAATTCAAAACTTACAAGGTTACAAATGTCAATATGTCATCAAATAATCATGGTTCACCAAGAGGAACTTTTGATTTCAAGATTGCCAGCATGACCGCAAAACTTGCTACAACTTCCTAGTTTTCAATATGCTAGGCTCTAACAGTCTAGAAATATTATAGGTGCATTTGGATAAGAAGAATAAGTTTTTATTCAAGACTAATATAACATAAGAGCCCATATAATAAGCATACTAAAATAAGAAGAGATTATGTTTATATTCACCTTGAAACTAATTGAAATAAGCTAAAGGGACTCATAAGTAATTCATAAGTCACGTTAAAATTAGCTCAGTATAAGCTCTTCTAAACACCCAATATTCAAAATGAGAAGAAACTAAGGAATTAAACACCATCCACTCTGTCAGAGCTCAAACTGCCGAAAATACTGTTATTCTTTTAGCAGCCATTGTCAATTTCAAGATTTTCCTATCCCTGTTGTCGTAATATTAAACTTAAATAATTTCAATCTTTTAACTGTTACAATTTTTATAGTACATATAACTTCACAACAATGCCAACCAATAAGAGTAAATTTCAATGTGCAGATTAGAAAAGCTAGCCTTCAAAGTAGACTATAAGCTTAAGCGATTAAAGGAACTCCTGGTTAATAAATTTTTGGGAGTGGCAAGTGACAAGCTATATAGACAGCACAACTTGCACAATCTAAAGTTAAATATCCACACATGCTAAAAAAAAAAAAAAAAAAAAATAGCACATTCAGTCTCCTTACCGATTCACCAATCAGATTCATGTAAGTCTGAGGCTTTGCAAGGAAGACAGGAACTTCACCAACAAAACCTGCAACAAACCAACTTGCGCAAAAATTCATGAATACAACAAACATCGAGAGAAAAACAGAAAATAGAAGTATCTAAGCAAGGCAGCAGGCAAACCTTTTCCGAAAATGGCTTTGGAATGGACAGTGTTCATAGGAATCCCCTGCGACTCAGCAAATGCATCAATCATCTCAAAGCCGACCTGATTTAGACAAAAACGTATTTTGGAAATTCATCAAGAAAATGCAAAATCAGATGCTGATTATGTCTCCTAACACTGCAGAACACTTCTAATGCAAGTTAAAGACAGATGACTAAAACTTGTAACTACCAAAACAAACTACTAACAGAGCTGTAGAAGCGGAAGCACAAAAAAGAAAAAAAAATGGAAAGGGAAAGGGAAAAAGGTACATTGTGGCGAGTTCCTTTGTACTTGTCACCAGGATTGCCCAACCCCACGAAAAGCCATGGGCGTGGCGCAATGGTGCATAAACATCGCCGGCTTAACCAATTAAGCATTTCCTCTGCAGCAAAATTCAAAATAAGAGAGTTTCACTTTCATCTATCCGATGCTGTTGTAAACGGAGAAAATCAACGAAACGACGAAGTTGAATATGCATTAGTAAATTAATGAATTAACTGTCTTAGCAATCACCGTTCTCTCTCCATCTTCGCAATCACTAATCACTGCAGCAACTCACCGTTATGTGCGCCCACGATTGGAAGCCGTGCAATCGAGCAATGGGTGTCGGGTTTTACCCGTAATTTACTAATAGAGTTGTTGAACTTGTGCCTTTTAGAAAACCTATGGCTATCAAACCACGTGAACAACACAATGACAATAAGAACCAAATTTCCTTGTTTAATGTTGTCCAGTGAAAAAATGCTATTGATTATTTTCTAAAAATCCATGGAATTAGATTAATATAGGTTACTCTTCATATTTTTTATTACAACAATATTAAAGAATAATCTATTTTCAAATTGGAGAGAAATAAAATATCAAGCAAGTATCGCTATCAAGAAATCAAATTTTAAAGATAAATTTTGTGGAACTTGATATTTGCTTTATTTTCTAAAAAACACGTAACAAGTATGTACTCGATCATGTAAAAATAATGCTAAAAAGAAAAATCATGTAAATAAGAATTAAGAAAATATAGATGAAGAACAGTGATCACTTACCTGCTTGTCTGCTCTCTTAGGTCTAGGTTGTTCTACGATCTCTAATGCTCAAATCTCTGTCTTTGCCTCCAAGATCTGTAATTTCAAAGTGTCTTAGACAAAAATCACAAACCTCAACAACCAAGCCTTTTCCAATCAGTAAGAACTACAAATTCCACAAGTGCATACATGCAATTAGTAAGCAAGGACCAAAATTCTGGTTCTGATCAAAGACGTCAATATTCAACCTATGAAGCTATAACTCTGGAAAGAAAAGTATGACTCAGTTTATACCGATAACAGATTCAGGTACCAAATTATCCCCACTGACAATCCATATCTTTTGACATTTAAAGACGAAAAAGACGTCCATTTATTTAAAAGCAAACATGTCCAACCTGTGACAACCAAGTGAAGCCAAATGTTGTTTCAATACACCAGGGACAGTGTGTAAAAGAAAAAACTGAAAACCAAAATGAAAAAATCTTGGTCTTAAAAGTGGAGGGACAAAGAAAGTGGAGTTTAGTGCAGAAGAGAGAGTGTAAAGTGTAAAATAGTTGCTAAAAACTTTAACAGGACCTCGTGAAGAACTGCATTAGAGGACAAAAAATGGTGAGAGAAAGTTAGCAGAGACTATAACGAAAAACATTAAAATAGTTGCTAAAAACTTTAAAACCTCACCCTTGAGTAAAGAGATAAGAAATACAGCCAAAGCACAATGGTAAAATCCTATGAGAAAAGGGACAATAATCATAGGGAAAACCTCCAATGCCCAAGACAACACCTTCTTACCTGATCTTGAATGAAAAAAAAAAAAAAAAACAGCTGAATTCCCCTTCCCTTTACATCCCACTCACTCCAACAACTCTCACTCTCTCTCTGTTATGTTGTTAGTATTATCCTATCCTACAAAAATAAACTGCAATATTATTATTACTTTGTTGCTCTTTCTCTCTAACTTTCTGGAGCAACGTGGAGGGGTAGAGGGAGTACATATACGAAAGATACCCACGGGGAACAATCCCGTGAGTTTGGTTCAAAGGGAGCATTGAGTCCCTCTCCCGGCATCACTATCTTGCTTTATTTGAGAGAAAAAACTGGACTGTGAGTTAAGTTCTGCAACCGAATAACACCACTTTTAAAGGTTAAAATAAAAACTTGCTACCATTGATAGTATACTGTTTCTTAAAATTTTATCATTAAATTTATTAATATTTTAGTGAACAACAACTTCACAGTGCATGGCTTAAAGTCAATCAGCATGCTTAAAGGCAAGCAAGAAAAAATGAACAAGTATTTTATTTTATAACAACCACAGACATGTAACAGTCTACAAGTCTTGTTCTAGAAGAATGCTTTGATGGAAAAATAGAAGTAAAATCAAGAAATCATTCTCATGAATTACTACACATTTCTGAAATCATAATTCCATAATAATTCTATTTCACAAAACCACGTCATTCTTCAACTTAACCAGGAGCTTGAAGAACATTATTTCAAAATAACATGGAAAACAAAACAGCCAACAAAAGTCATTAGGCGTGTCCAAGCTTCGGTTTAAAGGCTTAGAGATTAGTTCTATGATGTAGTGAGTGGGGTGCAATGAGTAAGGAAGAAAAGTGTATACAATAAATTTAGGGGTGCAATGAGAAAACTCAAAAACAGAAAACAGCCCAAACACAACAAACACAGGAGAAGTACGAGATAAACAAACATTGGGGGTGCACAAAGGAAACAAAACATGGCCTAGTGCACGAAGTTGATAGAACCAGATTTAAGCCCAACGCCAGAATAACTCCTAGAACGTAAAACCCTAGGGGTTTCTTCCTCTGCGTGCGCCAACACTCACCCATTCACGGTCTGGAGTGTTTTATTGGCGGAGAAGAATGCAGAATATGAAGCTGTATTGGTTGAGTCGTGGTTGGTGTCGGAGGTTGAAGGGTGATGAAAGTGTTGGTGTTGAGTGTGGGAAGTTTGATGAGCGTTATTAATGAGGGTGACCGTGGGATTATGCTTTCAAGCACTCAAGCAACAACTCACACAGAATCATAAATCAACAACAAATAAAACATAAAACATAAAGTTCAGCATAAAACGGCATCATATGCATTCAAGCACCAGATAATTCTATTGAATCTTCCGTGATGAGGTGCTTACTTCTCGGAGCCCCTTTCCTTGTTGTGCTGGCGGTCCTGGGTTGGTTCCCTCCTTGGCTCCGATCGGATCCCTTTCCTGACAAGTTACATCATTACTTCAAAACATCATCAACACCACTCATTGTCGAACTTCTTTTTCTTCCAAGCCCCAGTGAAAAATCAACAGTGGAATAACATTGTGGGAAAGGAGAAGATCATTCCAAACATAAGTTCAAGAGGGTAAAACGGTTATTTCAAAACTCATGGGGTGCAAGTAACAAATAAGGGGATGCATGAAGCAAACACCTACCAAGAATCATGTGAAAGGAAATGTTTTAGGTTTTTTTTACCATGTTAGGGTAATTTCAAACCGTAATTACAACATTAGTGCACTTTTCATCAAAAATTGTGTGGAAGGTACGTCATGAGAATACGAGACGATTTCAGTTTAGCACATTTGAAGTCGTACCATTTTAGTTCAAAATAACGTGGGAAAGAAAACAAGGCAATAAAAATCATTAAACGTGTCCAAGCTTCAGATTAAATATCAATTATAAAATTGGTTCATAGAATCAAAGATTAAGGACTTAAAAATTAGTTTTATGATCGGTTCATAGGATCAAAGATTGTAAAAAGATCCTGAAACTGAGATGTCATAGAGTTTAAATAGTGATTGAAGTAGTCAAAGTATTTAAAAATGTCAAATTATATTGTATATGTTCTATGATCAAATGGAAATATCTAGAGAAATTATTATAGCCTCCATTCCTTCATTGTGGAAAACTAGGTCTAAATATATGATTCAATATCTGAACATTTTCACTCTTCCAAATATAAGGAAACGTAAAAGTAAAAAATTCATGAAAAAAATAAGAAAAATTAACAAACACATGATTAGTATAACTTGTTTTTTCATTATGAACACAAATCAATTACATTTCCAACACTGCTGATGGTACATAAACATCTAAGCAAAACATGTATATGTTGTGTTCACACTTTATTCCTTACATATGTGTATATAAATAAATGAATACATATAATCAGACTCCTCCTCTACTGCATGTTTCTCCAACCCTATGTAACATTTTAGTGAATACAATGTAATTTAAGATTTAAATTTGTTTTTTAATTGGTATATAATGTGTTGATTTTAATTTTAGTGCTTAAAAAATCATCTTATAATATTTAAAATCTTTATTTTTAGTTTGACTTAATTAAGTTATAAGTTCTTCATAAATGTGAATATTTTTAATTGAGTTTTTATGGAGATCATAAATTTGAATATTTTTAGTTTTTTAATTGAGTTTCTGTTTCATTAATTGGACTGGGTATTTGTTATTTGATTTTTCAGTAATTAGGTGACCAGATTTATAATTTTTCTAGTGATCTTACTCAATTATTTTAACACTTCCAAACATGAAAAATTATGGTCAATATAAAATGATATTGTGTTAAACGAAAAGTGACTTTTATTGCATTGATTGAAATAATGTTGAATAATAAAATTGTGATGTTTTTCGATGACTTTCATGTCATCATTAACTACATTAATCAGGGAGTGTTAGTCTCAGTATAATTAATATAAGTGACAACGATTCTCTTTTAACAAGTTACAAAACTTCAAAACACAATGTTTTTTTAATGTTTGATATAACATGTCATCATTTGAATACTACAATGTAAGTGTAAGGATTGACTATCCTAAAATCATGAACTATTCTTATGGGTTTTAGCTTGAAAGACAACAAATCTTATATTCTTATTATTGAAATTGAAAAATATATATTTAAATTTACTTTAATAATAATATAAAATAATTTAAATTTTTTATTTAATCATAAATAATTTGTTAAACGACTTTGAAGGTAATTATTGTAAAAAATAATAGATATAAACTGCATAACATTTTGTAACTAGGTGATAGTGTAAAATTTTTTTATACTAACATTTTATAATGTCTTTCTCATTTATCCATCACAGCGATTTCTTTAATAAATGTATAGAAAAGATATGCCAAGGCTTTTAATTGTTAGAACCATGTGGTTTAGATTTTAATATTGAGTTAAATATCTTTTTAATCCTTCAATTTTTAATGAAAATTTGAATTAGTTCATTTTGGAAGCCTTGAACCAATCTAATCACTTATATTTATAAATGAGTGAATTTAGTCTTTTAAAATAATATTTTTTAAGTTTATTTGACGTTTCAAATGTGTTTCTCAATTAACATTGAAGTGAAAATGTGTCAAATAGTGTAAACTAAAATACTACAATGAAATGTGTTTGAAACATCATATAAACTTAATAAAATATAGTTAAAAGAACTAAATCCACACATTTATACATAATTGATAAACTAAATTGATTCAAAATTTATAAGAGAGACTAATTTTAAATTTGATTAAAATTTTGAGGACAAAATCATATTTAACCCTTTAATATTTGAACATTGTCGGTATCACACGAAAAAAACACTTAAAAATTGAACCATCAATAAAAAAATAAAAAAAAGTAAGTTATATATGAGTTTTAAAATGATTTTTACAACATTACCATCTATAATTAAATAATGATGCAAAAAAAATATATTCTTCGCGTTCTCACTGCGTTCAAATTATACTCTCTACTCTTTCTAAATTATTATTTTCTAAGAAAATGGTTTTATTTTATTAGACAATTTTTTTTTAAAATTTAAAGTCTTGGGTCTAACCTTGTTGTGATGGGTTGCAGGCCTGTATGTAGCTTGACCTGTTAACAGATAAAAAAATAGTACTTTTTTGCAAAAACGTGAATGGAACTTTAATAGAAAATAAAAAATGGAAAAAAATATCATGCACTCTAATCTCTCAGAAAGAAAAAGGTAATGTAATATTCAAAAGAAATAAAAGCCTAATAATGTATTCTGAAATTATGCCTAAATAAAGGGAAAAAAACTAGTGACCCAAAACCTCAATTATTACACAAAGCAATAATTGTGATTCACCATCTCTTCCAACAAATTATGCCTATCAAAAGGTTGCAACTTGCACGACGAGACTATAACTATTTTGCTTCTCTACACTTTCATATTGTTTTTATCTTATATTTTATTGTAATTTCTCTTAAAACATTAAGATGATAATCATTCAAGTTGATCAAGGATAAAATTTACCTGAAATATTAATTTTAACCAAATGAGTTTAACTCAAGTAATCATATAATTGAAGTTTAAAATAAATAAAAAAATCATTTTAAATTCTTAAGTATAAATTATACCATAATTATTATTGTGATTAAGGATGACAAATAAAATTATCTCAATGGATATTGTATGAATTTGTTCTCATTTTGAGGGAGAATCTTCCCATTGAATGGGTATAAATAATACTCGACTTTTTCCATTGGAGATGGAGGATAAGGATGTATATATCCACCTCGTACTTGTCCACATACCTGCCATAATATTCATCCTTGTCATATCCATGTCCCTATATAAATTATTAAGACTCATATTATATATATATATATATATATCTATATATATATATATATATATATATATATATATATATATATATATATATATATATCACATAATA
>Ga0214542_1000550_pt1 | contig 68785 bp, 42 predicted proteins | sample CNSS1metaG_FD_160096 | JGI IMG/M metagenome (GOLD analysis project Ga0214542, IMG submission 160096) | Root nodule microbial communities from cowpea collected in UCLA plant growth center, Los Angeles, California, USA - CNSS1 | ecosystem: Host-associated > Plants > Roots > Nodule | place: USA...
AACTATAGTCAACAAGTCAAACCTAGTCAAAGGTCAACAAGTCAACTAAAGTTGATTCAACTAAGTCAACTAAAGTTGATTCAACTAAGTCAACTTAGGGAATCAAAAATAACAAACACAAATGAAATGGATGAAGGATTAGTGAACTTCCTTTCTAAACATGCTTAGTCTTCTTAAGCATGTGCTTTCATCCTTGGTTGGGGTCAATCCTTCATCATGTTTACACACTTAATTTGTTCCACTAAGATATTTAGTTGAGGAACTTCCCATACACGCCACCATTTTCTCCATTTCAAATTCATTTCCCATTCATCGATGTCCTATGTTCCAAACTATTCAATTGTCCAAAGTTTATTAATAGAATTGAGATATAATCTTGGTAATGATTAACCAAACGAATGTTTAGTAATCCTTCTATCTTTCTAGAATTTAATTGTATTCCCTTTTCCTATCTTTTATTCTAAATTACTTTCAAACTAATTTTCCATTTCCCCACCAATAATTACCCTCTTAATATCTCGCCACCATAACAATGCATGGCTATTGTTACTCCTAAAGTTTATATGATTACAAGTTCCATATTTAGACTCCAAACAATCCTTCCTTTTCTTCTACTAATCTCTAGTACCATTTCCCTAATAAGGAAATGTTGAAAATGTTGAAATCTTTAATTCCTATAACTCCCTCCTATTTGGTTTGAAAATATTATCCCACTTTATCGACACTATCTTTCTACCTTCGGTGACCCACCCACAAAGGAACTCTCTCTGTATTTTCTTAATGACTCTTTCCACTTTTGTTGGCATCTTAAAAAATGACATGTAGAAAAGTGGTAATGCTATTATAACTTATTTTAGCTACCAAACCCTTCTTGCAAAGGAAAGGTTCATCCTTTTCCATTTTGCTAGTCTTTTCCTAATCTTGTCAACTACCATTTTCCACATGTCACACCTTAGAGGGTTGCCACCTATAACCATTCTTAAGTATGAAAAAGGAATACTTATAATATTACAATTCAATATTTTTATGTAACTTTGTACTGTGCCTACCTCCACAACTCTTATTTTGCTTTTAGAAAAATTCACCTTAAGTCCAAAAGTAAGCTCTAAACACCTTAAAAAAAGACAACATTAAGAGTACCAAAATATTCAACCATCTAAGAAAAAAAGACAACATTAAAAGTCCTAATCCTAATCCTAAAATACTTTTCTTTCACCACTTGCTTCGATTATATTATTTGAAGATGATACGCCACTCCCAACATATAGTGCCTACAATGATTAAAGAATGAGAATATAAGTTTATGAATTAGGTAACAATACAATAAATTCAAGTAATATTCTTTTCTACGTTATATATTATTAGCAGAGAGATGTACCAAACCAATAACCATTACAACAAGATGTTTCGAGACTTCTTCTCCAAAAGCAATAGAGACAAGCAACTTTGCATTTGATTCTTAACCGTTACAAGCTCACTTTCTATACAACCTAAGCCTGCAAAGAAACAAAATGTAAAATAAAGATTAAACATGAAAAAACCAAGTAAGTATTAAAATAAAGGTTGCATGAAGCAAGAAACCAAGATCAAAACATGTAAACCAAGAAACCAAGTTACATTTAATAATATATTAGATGATATTTTCTACGCGCACTTGACCACATGTCATGCAACATTAAATGTAGATCAAATAAACAAAGAAAGTTTATCCAACTTGTTAAGTTAGCTCGAAAGCTCATTTGTACAAGCTTGGAATTTTCCTAAGTCTAATTCATATATGCCAAAGTCAATTGCACGTTATACCGGTCATTATGTGCCAGAAGTTAAGGGCTAATATAGCATAAAACAACATAAAACAACGAAGTGAGACAAGTAGGCAACAACATAGTTTAATTTTACATCAATGGCTAGTCCTTTTCTGCAAGCATAGTTACCTGTGTAAGACCCGTGAAATTTAAATAATTAAATAAATAATTATTTAATAAATGTGGGTAGTGGGAGCCTTTAAGGCATTAATTATTGATTTATATGATGTGGAAATGTACTAGCTCAAGTGAATGAGAGTACTTTATTATGTGAGAGGACTTGAGTTCGAGTCCTATATATGTTAATTGTGTGTTATTTAATTTATTATTATTTTTAATAATATGCTTGATCATGTTGAGTGATAATATAATCATAGAATTATATTAAATATCATGAAACATGAATTGGCTTGATGGTTTAGCATTGACTTAGTATTGACATGGTTATGGGTTCAAGTCTTGGAGAACCCAAATTAAACTTTACTTTTGCCAAACTTAGTTTTGGCTCGAATGTGAAGAGTTGAAGGAAAACCTAGATACATAGGCAGCCAAGTTTGGCTGAAAAACGGACTATAAAGGAGTAATGAATGATAATAAACATTACCATTAAAAACTTAAATTTCGTTTTTGGTAATTACCTACTGGTAAGGCACCTTTAAAAGGCAAGAAATTAGGTTAGGAGAAGGGTTTTGCAAAGCTGAAATTGCACTCAGAAAATAGGACACGAATTTTGTTAGAGTGGCGAGGTTTGAATGAGGTTTTTGGAGTTGAATTGAGAAGAACCAAGGAAAGCTTTTAGTGATCAAGGGAAGAGCTTGTAATTTTCAAATTTGGCAAAGGAATTCAGGTTAGGGGAGCTTTACGCGTTAAGTTTATGTTTAATTCTGATTGATATGATAATTAGAGTACCTTCCACGTTAATCTTATTTTAAATGTGATTGGTGTTGATTATTTTAAGTCTGATTGGCATGCTAAGTATGGTATGATTAGGTATGAATTATAAATTCCATTTTTTTAGTTTGTGGTTCTGAGAAATTTCTAGAATTAGTTTGATTGGTACTGAATTGTCGCGAGACGGTCTATTTCTTGCTAGACCATTTAGGGTTCCTGCAGAGGGACCACCTACCAAAAATAGTGTAAAAATAGTCTGTTTGACCAACGTTGACCGTCCTTGCCCAAAGTTGACTAGTTGACCAGTGTTGACTCGTTGATTGTCCAGTGAGAGACTGCCACGTGTCAGAGCAGTCTCTCCCTCATGCCAGAATTCTCTTTCCGAAATTAGGGTTTAGCTGTTGTGAAGGTTGCCGCAAGGGGTCGCAGGTTCCGATTGTGGCCACGGGTTCTCCGATGGAGGACACACGTTCGGTGTCGCGTTTTCGGCAGTTGCGGTGTGGACAACGCGAGGTATACACTGCCACGAAATTGGTGGAATTCTGGCAGCGTGGGTGCAGGCTTCACGCGAGAGTGTGGGGGTGCGTGTTGGTGCGGGATTGCTGGTAGTTCAGGTCCGTTCTGGCAGGTTGCGGGTGCGGAACTTGAAGCCATGCAAGTTCGAGAGACTCTGCAATGGCAGACACCGGCAGTGGGACGACGCGGAGGGGAGTTGAGACGCAGCAACGATAGTGCTGAAGCGATGGAAGGCGCGATGGTTTTGTGAATCATGAAGGTTGGTTCGCGCATCGTGAAGCCATGAAGGCGCGATAGAGGCACGTCGGAGCCCGAGGGAGGCGTGAAAGTTGCGGAAGAGGGTCGCCGCCGTCCCTGCGAGAGCTGTCGCGGTGTGGTGGGGGCTGCTGGACGCGCGGAGAAAACGACGAAGACGCAGACGTCGATTGCAGCAGCGGAGGGGCTACGGTTTCTGACGAAGGCGCGACGACGGTGGCTTTCCGGCATGGGCAGTGGTGGTCGGACATGGTCGTGGCGGCTGCGGAGTGTGACGGCTGCAGAGTGGGTTGGTGCGGAAGAGAGAGAAAGAGAGATTAGGGGGATTTGTGTTGGAAAGGAGATAATGACGTGGCAAACATTGATTGGTAATATGAGTTAGTGGAGGATTGATGATGTGGCAAATTGTCATTGGTTAATTTAGTAAGTGGAGGATTGCCACGTGGCGAAATCTAGTGGATTAGAGTTTACGTGACATTAGGGGTGCATCTTAGTAAAAAGGAGGGGTGCAGAACAGAAATGAATTACTATTACAAAAGGGGGTGTAAACCTGAAAACAGGGGGTGCAACTAGCTCCAGAAATGTTTTATTTTAGAAATAGATATTCTAATTGGAAAAAGGGGTGTAAACATGAGAATTGGGGGTGCATTTAGTACCTGAACTATTTCTCTCCAAAATTCCTATTTTGGGACTTAATTTATGAATTAAAATATTCATTATTTACATCCTTGAGGACCTAAATTAAATTATAGTTACATTATTAAACTCAAGAATATCTAATAATAAATTTAGCATGCAACTAAATACGATTTTTAAGGGCAAAAATAATACTAAATTCCCAAAATTTAATTATTGAATGTGAGTCAAGATTCGACTCATCATAACTTCCACGCGGTTTGGAAGCGGGCAGCGCCTGGCGATACGTGTCCCCCGCCAGGCGATTTTACTGCAGTAGTATTGGTGTGATTGTGTGATATATATAACTATGTAATATTTATATGTATGTGTAATATGTTAGCTCACCCTATCTGCTTGTGTTTGGCGATGATCGTGTACGTGGTACACGGGAGCAGATGTTATTGCAGATGGATCTGGTGAGGCCTAGAGACGGAGCGGGGCTAGTTTTGGGAGAAGATTTTATGAGAACTTTTATAAAGTTTTTTTTATGCTTTCAAATAAATTGTAATTATAAATATTCTGGACTTTTGGATAATTACAATCTTATTTATACTTATGAATTTTGGTTTATTAAGAAAGTAATAAGAGTTTATTTTAATATTCCCGCGTTTTGGGAATATCAGTTATAATAAATGAAGTTTTATTATTTACTTCTTTATTTTATTTTTTAAATTCATAATATCCGGTCGGGATGTTACAACTTGCACATTATCCATTGAATATTTTGAAGATGATGGCCCAAAGCAGCAATAATTTGTTCAGAAAATCTAATGGATTTTGAATCCTCTGTAATAAGCATTCTCAGGAGAGAGCCACTTATCACCGAAAGAAGACTTTTTTTTCGGCTGTGGTATAAAATCAGTATTAGAATAAAAGTTTATAAATGAGCTTGGGAAGCACCAGAAAAGTAGATTGAAAAAATCTCAACACAAGAAAACTTAAATAAAATGTGTCAACTTACTATCTGATCAATTATTAATTTTTCTATCATATGTAGAACAAGAGAATTGCCACCCATCTGTGTAATGTTTGACAAAAAATTGTTGTCATTGACTTTAAAGTTTGGCAAAGTGGCAAACTCATTTTCCTAAACTCTCCATCACGTTCACCTATCTATCTACTTTCCCTTCAATTTTCTTTCCTTTTTAAAGGATTTATCACACTTTCAGCACTTGCATTTCATCATTTCCTTCATCGTTCAAAGTCATAGATTCAATTTCGCCCACATCACACTCTTCATATTCAATTTCTTTACCTTTATTCATTACACCAACCAAAACCTCCAAAACACACAACACGCACAGAGCAAAGGGGCACCCATATAAAACATACAGCTTGAACCTTCACCATCCACACCCATCACAGAACCACACGAGAATCACAAAGACGTCATCATCTTCATCTTCAAACAAATATATAAGGATCATAAACAAATTCAATTTATCCAAAAACCCATTGACATCAAAACATAACACAACAAACAAATATCGCCTTTCCAAAAAAAAATATTGTCATTTCGCAAAATCAAAACATCTTTGTAACATCAATAAAGTCACTCATAACAATATATGACCAGAAAATAGCACAATTTCTGGAAAGGAAAGAAATCAATAATTCAATAGGGGGAGTTTCTCCATAAAGTCGTTAACTTTGACAATTCCCAAAAGAGACAAGGAAGGAAACATGATTTAATTGAACATAGGAAGAGAAGAACCTAGGAATTTTGTTGTGAGACAATTAGACTTGAAGGAATCAGAGAAAAAAAGGGACTTGACTTTAGCCGGAGAAGAGATATTGAGTGTCATCACATAAACCCAAGATGAGTTAAATTAGTACTGAGACACGGAGAGAGAGAGAGAGAGAGAGAGAAAAGGGACTTGACTTTAGCCGGAGAAGAGATATTGAGTGTCATCACATAAACCCAAGTTGAGTTAAATTAGTACTAAGACACAGAGAGAGAGAGAGAGAAAATGAGGTACCTGAACATGAAGACAATAAGGGATGTTAGTGTTGTCACTAAAATTGAAGAAGAACCAAGAGGTGCCATGTTCGGGTTCAACGATGAATCGAACCCCAATGCCTAGAGGCAAACCCTCTTCGATTAACGTACATAGCGTCCCCACCTTAGCGACCTCCATTAGGGTTTTCGATACCTCCATTAGAAATGGTTCGTTTTGCTCTCACTCTTCACTTCCACTTGGGCCGTCAACGCTGTCGCCACCGAGCATTTTGCGCCTCCATTCTTCATTCTCAACCAAACAGAGCCACTTCTCTTGGTTGCGCTTGCGGGTGCAAGTTTCACACATGGATAAGCTGCATCGAATTGCCTCATTTGAATTTGAAGCAGCATTTCTTCAAATAGATCGTAGACACTCTCAGACCACATAGATGACAGTGGCGACATCATCACCGTCTGATTCCATGTTCCTTTCCTGTCGAATGCTTCCACACAGTCAAAAGATGCATTCGTGCATCACTACTTTTACCTTAAACCCTAAATTAAATCGAAACTAATTATGTTGAATTAATTTGGTTTGGAATATTTTCTACTTTTCCCTATCTCAAATCGAAAAGGGAACTAGTCATGCTTTTGCACTCTAAAAAAAATAGGGAGGGAAGAGATAGTCTTTTGAGTTTTTTGAATATCACTAGTGCGGGAAGAGCTTTTTTAAAGTTAAATTGTTAAATTACTTTTTTAATTAAATTAATTTAAAAAATGGCAGTTAAAATCGTCACATTTCATATATAAAATATGGCGGTTCAAATTGTCACATTTCATATATAAAATATGGCGGTTCAAAAAGTGACATTTAAAATCGTCATATTTTACAAGTAAAATGTGGCAGTTCAAAAACTATTATATTATTATGTAAAAAGTGACGGTTTCAAATAATCGCCATATTAAAACCGCCACAATTTACAGGATATTTTGTAGTGAAATATGATTTATTATCACAATGTTTTGTGTTTTCGCTTCACATAAAAATAAAGTGTCATTCACATATTGGAACATATTAACTAACACCTACTTATCCCCTACTTTTACCCCTCCCAAGGGTTGTTTACCTCCCCCCAACCTAACCATTCCATCCAACCTTTGTCAACAATTAAAAACAAAAATAGAGCCAAATGATCTTCTTGTCCAAGGTCTTTTGAGGGGTTAAACTATTTTGTTGGACTACTATTAACAAGCATGAAGATTGTCGATGATTGTAGGCATTCCTTCCTCCAATTAATCCATTTTTAACAAAAACCCATCCTTTCCATCATATATAATAAGTACTTCCATTTAATTGAATCATATATTTTCTCATAATCAACCTAAACTATAATACAACTTTTTTTCTTTCTTTTAAATTTCATCTATTGTTTCATTTGCTACCACCACACTATGTAACAACCTCTACCTTATAGAAAAGAAGACTGAGATAAATTTGCAAGCTTATGCAATACCCTTTAGATACTCAAGGATAATATTTTAGATATGATCTTATGGATGCAACCTACTAAGGATATAGGCCTCTACTCATCTAAAGATTAAAGGTTATTAGATTTTGGTACAAGAGTTAGGAATGATGAATCACATCTAGTTGGCCATATACCAGAAGAATAGAAATAATAAATTGCATTTTAAATGTCTCTTTTGATTATATCCCAAAATTTCTTGATGAAGTTAAAATTAAAACCATATGGGCCTAGACTCTTACTACTTTCACATTTCTACACAACCATCTTAGTCTCCTCCTCTGAAAACTCTTTTTATGAATCTTTGATTATCTTCTGAGATTTTACTAAACTCCACATGTCCTAGGATAATATTAAATTGTTATTTCTCCTTTAATTTATCCTTGCAATATGAATTTATCCTTTCTTTCACCAATCTTAGGTCCTCACACCATCCACCACATATTTTCATTCCATTGATATAGTTCTTTGTCTTTCTCCAATTGGTTGTCAAGTGAAAGAACCTTGTATTCATATCCCTTGAAGTCAACCACTTGACTCAATATTTTTGTTTCACCATAGATTCATGTTTAAGATTTATCTTCTTAAGCCTATCAAAAAGTTGGATTCTCTCTTTTATTTGTTCATACTTTATCCCTCATTCCTCATAAGGAATCTTAATTATGCTTATCTTTTCTATCAACCACTTATTTTCCTTATTTATGTCTCCAAAAATATCATTATCTCTTTAGATCATGTTGCAGTCTCTTTAGTTTTTCTTTTAACTAAACTAGACTTGTCACGTACACATTGTAGCTTACCCATTGTTTCTTAACAAACTCTTAAACCCATTGTGATTCTTCAACGCATCCAAAGTCTTAAATGGTATTGGCCCCCAATCAATTTGGATAAATTTTATCATTAAAGCACAATGGTCTTATACCGTTTTATCCATAACATATTATTTACAATCGGGCCATGTTTGCTCCCATACCCTTGACACTAAACACCAGTTTAATATACTTTTAGCTAACCCATTGGTGTTGTACCAAGTATAATGCCTAATATCTTGGTGACATCTATAATTTCCATCCTATCAATGAAATCATTAAAGCCTTATATTTCCCTTATGCTATTACTTCCTTTGTTGTGAATCTATAACAATCATCCTCGTTTATGCATGGAGTTTGCATATAATAAGTGTCTAGTATTAGTAAAATTGTATATCATCTAGACACTTATCTTGCATAATTTCAATGTAAAAGTCACTAAAACAACTCCTTTTACCTTTAATTACAGAAAGAGACGTATAGAAGTAGTAAAAAGTGGAATTTAATGTATTTGTGTTTTTTTGCATGTAAAATTAAGAAAGTTGTGCCTACTGTGCTTGAGCGGTAGAAATGGGGTTGAGCACCACAAAGGCGGTTAAGGAAACTCTCATGAGGAGGAAAGATCTAGAATAGTCCAAGCCCAAAATGTGCAGCTTAAGCCCTAAGAAAGGCAGTTTGGAAATATCTAGAATAATACCTCTACAACTCAAGCACCAAAGCTAGAGCAGAAGTGACACATTATTTTTCTATAAAAACAACACATGTCTTTTTTATTTGTATGTTAGTTTTGGGGACTGATATAGTAGTTTAGTTCTAGGTTCTTAATCACTTATTGTAATATCCTTATAAGAGAACCGTGGGAGGAAGGAAGCAACTCCTTGCGTTTATTGTAAACATCATTACGATCACTTGACTCTTCCTAATTGGGATTAGATGTAACTTCCTTGGTTTGATATATATTATGTTCTTGTCTTACGTGTTGGTTATTTTATTTGCTTTCATTATTTTGATGACTTGATTGCTCATCATACTTCATCAACAATTACAATTATTAAGTAAATATAATTTTGATATAATTTCGTAGAATTAATTATTGTTATATATTATATTTTTTTTTAATTTTGGTTATATTTGTAATGTTATTGGTTTATAAGTTTATTAATTGCTGATAAATTTAAATTTAATGCTTTTAGGATTAAATGTTATATATATTGTCATTAAGTTTTTAATTGTTGATTGAAGCTAACATTATATAATTTAAATACTATGAGAAACATTATTTTTTGGGTACAATTAATATAATTAAATTGAAAATAAAATTTTTATGGGAATATGAAGAGATGGTGGCAAATGAGGAATTATTGTATGTCTTATCGAGATGTGTACATACTGATATTTTGAAGCATGTTGATATATATGGTTAGGACATTTGGATTTGGTGCAGACATTTCATTTAGTTTTCTTAAAGGAAAGTTGGATGATTGTGGCTATAGTTGTTCAGAAATGAAGAAGGAAAGTAGTCATCCTCACTAGAAGGGTTCGACCATCAAATGTCTACTTTGAAGCCTTTTAGCTGTACCAATTTCTACCAGAACTCCGTCATGGTCATGGAATCCTCAGAAGTTGGTTCGTTTGCATGTTTCATTTTCTTTAAGTTTTATGTGTTTCATGTATAGACCTACTTTCTGGACCAAAGTTTTAATTTTTCTGTGATCGTTTGCTTCAACCATCTCCTTTATTTTTTTTCAAAGTTTTTATTTTTATGGATCATTGTGGTTTTCTATATCACATGACTGTTTGGAGTTTGAAGAAGGTTTTTATGAACAATGAGGGAAATCATTACTCATGGGGACAAACTTTTTTAGTGATCCGAAAGGAAACGTGATCAACATAGAGTTTGAAGAAACTCGTCTTGCTCAGAGACAAATTTGTGCAGTTGAGCAAATAATGTGGTTTTATGATCTTAACGATGTTTATTACGTGTGTAGTCTTTATTGCGCAGATCAGTACTTTCGCATAAGGGTGTTCGATTTGTACTAGAATGAGGTTGAGTATCCTGGTAGAAGAAAGAATGCTCTTGCATGTAACTCTCTATCCTTAGTAAGGTTTTTCCAAACATTTAGGGTGCAGTTCATTCCAAGAACGATATGCAACTTTAGTCCATTTTTATTATAATTTGTAGTGTAGATGTATAGTTATTGTTGCTAATATTGGTTTTTTGTTGATTCTTGTGATAATTGTTGTTAACTTTGCCCGATCACTTCCAAATATTTTGTGAGCACAAAGTTTCTTTTAACGATCTGGTCAAATTATATGATCCTTTGTTACAAAAATTTGAAATATATGTGGACACAGATGAGGCTGGGAGGATGGTATTGTTTGGTTTTTGTCAGTATGTTTCATTCTATGGGTTCAATTGTCCTTGTTTTCTGCATTTAAATTATGTAGGAAACAATATCTTTCTTCACATGATCTTCTCGACCCAAGGAATTGAAATAGATTATAAGAGAGATTTAGCCAATGCTTGCAACACCCAAGTTGAAGTTGGTTTTGGTCATTGTGAGAAAATATTAAGTACTTAGGATGTTCAATCATTTTCTTTGATATGGTTTATATTTATAGTTATTAGTTTATAATTTTCGTTTACATTTATGTTGTTTTAACACATTTTGTTTGAATGTAGTATTTGTATGCGAAGTTTGTAAAAGAATGCTTGGTAAAGGGGCAAAAAACCTATGCGTAACAAATAGGCAATCACAACACTGAAACTACAAAATTCGTTGGACAAGAAAAAGTGCATTTGAGTGTTATCTCACATGCGATTGGAAGAAATTCTGTAAGGAAAATGGGTTGACTGCTAGTGGTCGTATAAGATTTATGGTAGAGAATGACAAAAAGAACGTGATCCATATTTTGAAGATTTAGCATATGGAAGTTTTTGTTGATGTTTTGGTGTCTAAAACAAATGTATGAGACCTATGAACAATTTCTTTATCTTTTGTTTTCATGATTTGCACATGTCGAATATTTTGTATGTCAACATTAATGTATTTTGGTATGTTGGCATGTATCTTTATGAAGACCTGATTATTTAGTATTAAATGGAGCACATCTACTAATTATCTTTACTAATTGTCTCTCATGATTGTTAAATTATTTTCTTTCAGTAGTTTATATTTTCATTAAGTAGATTATTTGAATTACCAAAAACTTTGAATAAATTAAAAATATATATTACCAAATTTATATTTTCATCAAGTAGATTATTTCAATAAGCAAAAACTTTGAATAAATTAAAATAATACATTACCAAATTTTGCATTATATCATACCTAGTGCAACTATAATTAAACGTTAATAAACTTATTATTAATAGCATTTCATAAATAAAATTGGTAATTTATATAACTAGATTATGTAGTATAAGTATTACAGTTCAGAAATATTATTTACTAAAAAAAATTCAATTAATTTAATAATGTTAGTTATAAAAATGAACAATTCAATGTGTACGTTTAGATTCACTATAATATTATACTATTATAAAAACCATAATAAGTTCCAAATAATAATATTAATAATAATTATTATAAAAAACTCAATTCAATAAATAATTGGAAAGGTCGTAATTTTATGCAGTTAATATAGGTTTGGATAGTCGAAATTACGATATCTTCTTAATATATGAACATGGATCACCATTTCTAAAGCTTATAACATTAATAATGTCAAAGATGTGGGAGGTGCGCTACAGATTTATGGTGATTTTTTTAGTTAAATATTCAGTATGAATTGGGCTAGTTATAGGTTTGGAAAGTCTTGTTTGACCTCACAACATTAATAACATGACAATTGTGGCAAGTTCACTACATAACTATGGTGGTGTGTTTAGTAAAAATATTTAGTATCAATTGAGCTAAATATAGGTTTAGAAAGTAATAATTTTGATAAGTAATTACTATATGAACCTACATCACGACTTATTTGACCTTATTGTGGCAGGTGTACCAAACAATTAGGTATCAATAATAACTACTAACATCAGTTGGTTAAATCTCTGCATATTATTAAATGTTGTAATGTTGTTGGTGTATGGTAGTTTGAATTTTTAATGCATTATGGCAAATAAGGATTTCTTACAATAATGTAATGGTAAGTTCAAAACATGATAAAGCAACGCATATGATCACAACAGCAAACCATTTACTTGGATCTCCATCTTTTACTACAATGCATTCTTACAAAAACTTAATACATGACACCAAAACAGCATATGAATGCACAATAATTAAGCATTCATATTTTTGTAAGTAGTCTCTTATAGGTATTTTTCCCAAAATACAGGCATAGGTGTGTTAACATACATTGCACTTATACATTGTTAAAAACTTCTTTGAAAACTACATTTGTGGTAGTAGTCAAAGGATTGTCTTGGTTTCCAACATCTTTGATTCTTATTATAAACATACTTAGATACAAATTGTGGATATGCTAAATTCCTTGCATCAGAATATTTTTTTGTTGAACTTCATCCAGGTTGTAAACATTGACTCCTTAAGTGTTGGTTTTGCCATGATTTCATCAATATCATCATCATCATCCTTGAAGTACACTGACTGTTCACCAGGCATATGACAAAATAGTTGTTCAACAACTGGATTTCTTCTGTGAATAGGAAATGAAAATATTCTCCAACATCCTTCACATGGTGAAATATATCTACAATCAATATACTGTTTGATTTCATTTGTTGCAAGTTGAGGTAATTCGTTATCATTGGCATTGGAAATGATTGTTATGCATAGCGATCCCTTGCCATTCTAAAAGATTTGGCATTAACATTGTACTTATCGAGCATCTCAATTAGTGTTTTAACAATTTCAGCATCAATATCATTATGGTTCCTACATCGAGATTGAATTTCAAATCAAAACAATTGCCTCATCATATAATATAATTTGGTACCGTAATTGTAGTTTACCTCAAAGATTGAATTCTACTGTGTATCTCGTTATCAGTATCATATATGTATAGTTGAGCAAACTTTGACTGTTTTCCAATTGGTGGCAGAAGACTACCAATTCTATGACATGATTGACCTTGTACTCTTAAATTTGGTGGTCCACGTCCATTGTTATATTTGTTGTCAATTTTTGCTCCAGGAGATTGGAATGCAAACATCATGTTGTATGTTCTAATATGTTGTTGATAACTTCGACTTTGTTTACAATCAGATTGAAAAAAAAGTTGTTGAAGCTCATCAGTGGGTCTTTTAACATTGGCAATTGAACTTTGCCATTTCCACAATACAATTGAAAGTTGGGATTAATATTTCGATGAGATTTATCAATACGTTCTTGATACCACATATGACCTTTGCAATGCTGACAAATATAAATTAGATCCCCTATATCTTCATACAACTTGCAAATGAATACCTTATTTAGTTTAATTTGTCATAGATGATTGCAAAAAAATATTACAAAAATTGCTTTTAGAAGCCTTATCTTTCTTTGTGGTTGACGGTTTCATAGTTCATATGATACTCTTCATGACTGACTGCACAATAAGTTAATGAAATACAATTCTCCACATACTGAAATAATTATATTATTTCACAAATTATATCAATATTCATTTCCTCATTACAAAATAGTTTTACCTTGTATAGGGGAATTACATGAATTTGACTTATCTGTGTCTAACTCTAGTTCATCAATATCTTCCAACTGCACTGATTGAGTTGACATATTGGAATCATTGGTTGTTGTGACCATATTAACAGTGGCTTCAAACTTCCGAAGGAGATTTTGTTGCTTTCTTCTGCTTTCAGTAATATCTCTTTGCCCTTTCACGAATGTAGGTTGTGGACCTTTCATTGCTAATTCCTTACGAGACCTTTGTTCATTCTGAAAACAACTTGTTACAGTAGCTAATGGTGTACCAATTCTTCTTTTCTTTTCAGGTTGCTTCTCTTGTATGCATGTAGCATTCATCCTCTTCTGTTGGATTATTAGTTTCCTTTTTATTCTTGCATTTGTACTGGACTTGCTATTTTGATTATCCATCCTAATAGATAAAATAGTACATAATAAAAAATTAGCACAGAACTATAACATTTGTAATAATTTGTAAACGTTATATAGAGGTATTGTAAGTATTAGAATGTTCAAAGAATTGTTGTATTATTATATTTCATGAATGTCATCTTTATTGACACAATATATTGAATTATAAATATTCATGTATTACTATAGTTGTAATCAACAACTCTATTTTGGGCGGTTATTCATTGTTAATATTCTGATTGTATCATTATTTTCTTGCAAAGTAATGAGAATTAATCATAAACATGTGTTATAAAATTTGTTGTAGATTTTAAAGTGCATTAATAATGATCTTTAATAAAGCAAATGTCAATTATAAGGCATAAATGATTCTTGCAGTAGTCATTATATATTTTTTTTCATCTAAAGTACTTTGAATAATTAATATGCAAAACAATAGTGTAAAGATGAGAAGTAATTGTAAAGAACTTAGAACTATTGTTTATTAAAAAAACCTTAATTTAATCATTGAATACTTGATATCAATTACTAAATATTAGTTCAAAACAAATAACACTAATTTCATAATTTAATAATATTATTACTTGTAAAAAGTTGGTTAAATTATTCGGATGGTACCCACTTTAGTAAATGTGTGTCAATCTGGTACCCGTTTTTAAAAAAAGTGTCAATTGCATCCCAACTTTTGAAAAAATGCTTCAATTAGGTCCCTTTCAGACGAGTTGACTAATGCTGTTAACGACTTGCCACATGTCAATCTGTGGTTTTTCTTATTTCTTTTTAATTTTTTAATTTTTTTAATTTTTTGAAAAAAAAATGTCACGTGTTAGGTCCTTGTGTGTAATATCCCGTCAGGATATTACGAATTTTAAATAAAAAATAAAGAAATATCACGTCAACCTCATTTATTAATGCATCATTTCCCAAAACGCGGGAAATTTAAAACTTTTATTACTTCCAATAATAATCCAAAATCCATAGTTTATAAAATTGGAAATAATATAAAAGCATCTCATAAGAGTTTACAAATTATTTCAAAACCATAAAATAATAAAACTCCCAAGCTATACCTGCTTCGTCGCTAAGCTTCACCAAAACCACCTGCAACAACATCATCTGCTCACGTGTATCGCGTACGCGATCATCGCCAATCACAAGCTGATATGGTACATTGTGTGTGACACGTGGCATTGTTAGTGCCACGTGGCATTGCAATGCCACGTGTTAGTTCCCATATATGTCTTTTTTTTTTCAATTTAGTACCTACTTATGTATATCTGATTCAATTGTGTGCCAAATGTTTTAATAATTAAAATATTTTTGTAATCCATTTTTTATAAGATTAACTAATTAAGTATAAATATTTTTACAAAATTAAGTACTAATATTTATATTGTTTCTCTCAATTTTAGACCAAGTTTATTATTTGTATAAATGTTATACTAATATTTTTTATTAAAAACGACTTTTTAACATATTACTTTATTAATTAATTTTTTATTAAGTACTCATGTTTTGTTAATTATTATTTTTTTTCAAAATAGAACAATATTGTCTCTTACTAATTTTATACCAATATTTCTATTTGTATGAATGTTATACTAACTTTTTATTTATTGAAAATGACTTAATAAAATGACTTTTAGCACTAAATTTTAATATAAATATCAAATACTTAATTTTTATAAAAAATTTATACTTAATTACTTTTAATTTTGTAAAAAATGGATTTTAATTATTACAAAAAAATAGGTCAAAATTGAATCAGATACACATAAGTAGGTACTAAATTGAAACAAAAAGACATATATAGGGACTAAATCGAAATCAACACAATGACATATGATAATGACACGTGACATTGCAATGTCACGTGTCACACACATGGACCTGATACGTGGTATTTTTTTTTTCAAAAAATTTTAAAAAAAACCCACAGATTGACACGTTTGAAAGCGTTAGTCAACTCCGCTTGAAAGGAACCTAATTGAAGCACTTTTTCAAAAGGTGGGATGCAATTGACACTTTTTTAAAAGCGGGTACCAGATTGACACACCTATACCAAAGTAGGTACTATCCGAGTAATTAAACCTAAAAAATCCAAAGATCTAAATTATAATAATAACAATCACGTTATATTAACATTCTTCGAAATTGTCTTCTACAATTTTGCACACCCAAAACTATTAATGTTGTTTCAGAACATTCATAGTTATAATTTCTCAAAACAAGACCAAGAATGAAGTACCATAGAAGTCACAACATGGTTCACAGAGATAAAAAGGTTTTCACAAACATTTTAAGCTGAGCTAAAGGAATGTCCTCCAGAAGATCGAACTCCATGATACTTGATGGAATGTCTTGAACATCATCAGTGGTAGCACAAACATCCTTAGTAGGCGTCATACATAAAACTATATCAGGTTCATCATCAGCTGTGGAAGAAAGGCACATATGCAAGATCAACATCAATCATGTTAGAGATTCAAGGCATCAGTTATATTAGTATGCTAACTCAAGTAAAATTATACTTACGAATGAACTATCAATATCATCTGTTAAGTCACATGCAACATTACCAATACATTCAACAAGTTCCATTGCTTGGCCAATATATATAATTAATTTCAAACATTGTATAACATTCTATCTCACAACCAATATGGCCAAAATTTAAATACTTACTAAAGAAGTCCTAGTAGAAGTTGGTAAATCAGAGACACTACCACTCCTACATTTTCCAATAACCATTGCTTGCATAATTTATTTACTATTAAAATTAAAACACATAAACCATTATTGTTCCTATTAGTAAAGAAAAATAAATTGAAGTATACTCACTGAGGAGTTGTCAATATCAGGAACTATGTCAGATGGACCACTAACCATACATTCACCAACTTGGCTTGCCTACAAAGTGTTATGAACAAAATCAATTACTAATAAAACTATGATTCATATTTTAAGTTATGAATACAAAAAATTTCATTACTACCTCCTCTTGTGCAAGTAGAGCTTTAACGTGATCAATAATTTCCACGTTAGTAGAAACTCTCATAACTGAAGCAGGTCAGTTCTTTCCTTGGAGCTTAACCTTAAAAGCCTAAGTACATCCTAAAATAACATTTAGATCCTCTGGAAAACACTTAGGATTGTCTTCACCCTCCTAATACAAAGCAAGTACAACGAAATAAAATATTACTAAGTTGTTTACAATAATGTTTTTCTCTAACATAAGTTAAGTTGTAATTGTTGACCATTTCTACCTTGATCATTTTCTTTCTCAAATCAGCAGCAAATACACCAATTAAATTCATGCAATCTTGGTCCAAAAGCATGAAATTGGCCACATTTCCCCCATCAATAACTTAAATTTCGAGCTTGTATCTACAAAAGTCATTTAAATTAGAATTGACATTGGGACATAGGGTCAAACCTATAAATGTAACATTTACTATAAATGTAACATTTACTAACTTGATTCTTGGATAATCGTTAAAAGCATCACAACTAGGACACTTAAAAGAACTAACTTCATGAGTTCTTTTCGTACATACGTTACACACCAAATAATTTCATCCATCATTTCCTGTTAAATTTAAGTGTACGTGCAACGGTTACACAGGAAATCTCCTATATGAATGAAAGAAGTGTCAATAATACCATGAACAATTACAAATTTTACTTAAAACAAATTTACTAAGATGAGAACTACCTCTAATACAATGATAATCTCTGAAACACTTTTAACAACAATTTTATACATAAACCTATCAACATGACTAAAAAAACAAACAAACTTCTTTTCAACAACAACATCTGTAAACGTGTTCTAAAAAGGTTCAACACAAAATAACTGAAAAAAAAAACAAACTTCTTTTGAAGAACAATATCTATAAACATGTTTTGAAAAATACTATAACACGAGTAAAACATGTCAAACTAAAAAATAATGTATAAAAACAAAACCTTTCATGATCGACAACATACAAAAAGGTAAAAGGTTTAACATAATAATAACAACCTTTGGTGAAGAAGAAAAACCATGTATAAAGAAGAAAGATGCATGAAGAACAATAAATAGGAACTAAATATTTAACTTTCAATGAAAAATAACAAATAAGTATCAAGAACAACGATCAACGGAGAAGAAATTGGTAAGAAGTTACTCAAACGAACTTACGGAGAATAAGCATGAACGGAGAAGAAGGAGAAATGGAGAAGAAGGAGGAACGAAGAAGAAAAGGTTACCTGGAGAAGAAGGATTCAACTGACTTGCCTTGGAGAAGATGGATTTTCAAATCTGTCAGCAAATGTCTATCAAACCATTAAACACCCTTCGCTGCCAAAACACTACAACAACAAATTGATGAAAATACCATTTATTTAAGACACGTGTCAATGAAGTAGAATGTCTAGTTCAATAAAACATTGTCTTAGATATATAGTAGAAAACATCTGGTCTAGTGCTTATATCCAATCAAATTTCCTAATGCTTGGCATATACCAGACATGGATATGCGACTTTAGTTGGTTTAAATAGTATTGTTCTTAATGCAAGGGTTCCTCCACCTAGATAGGGACATGTTGCGTCTGACACCTTTAGGTTCTAATACTCAGACATGAGGTTAGAATTACAAGTAAACGTACTTCCAAGAACACTAAGATAAAGAACATAATTTATAGAGAATCAATGGCAGTGCAAATGAGTGAAAGAAGTTAAGTTCAATCCCAACCCCATAATCAACATCACTTATCTTTATTATTAATAAAACTTATATTTAAAACTATCAACCCTTTGTCAATATGTTATCACAAACTTGAATAGATTATAGATTACTATTTTATCAAACCAAATCCCTACGACCTTGTTGTGCTACAATTGACCTAGTGCACTTACTAGATAAATTTATAGACCCTCAACTGGGTCATAACAAGTTTTTGGCCTTGTTGCCCGAGGATTTGCGCTGATATAATTAGTAATTTGTAATTAGTTAGAGTTTGTTATATATATATATATATATATATATATATATATATATATATATATAATATGTGCATATTGTGTAGTTCACTAACATTTCCTTTGTAAATTTGTAGATATCTTTTAAACATTGGGTTTGTATAGTTGTAAAGTTTCATTTTTGCACTCTTGCATAGTCTTAATTTTTATATTTTGTTTTTCCCTCAAATATATATTTTCATTTTCTTTTTCGCTCTCAAACAAGAGGCAAGTTCAAAAGATACATACTCTTATCTTGTTTAGATTGTTTGTGTAATTTTTGATCTTAATTTTTAGTGAAAATTGAGATTAATCTTTTTCGAAACTTTGAACAAATTTTATCTCCCATCTTTTGAAATGTGTGAATTAAGTTTTTTTAATAAAATTTTGTTAAGTTTCTTTGATGTTTCAGATGTGTTTCTCATCTAATATTGAAGTAAAAATGTGTTAAAGTGTATAAACAATTCAAATGTTATCATGAAACACATTTAAAACGTCGAAGAAACTTAACAAAATTTAGTTAAAAGAACTAAATTTACATATTTTTAAAATTAGAAGACTAAATTGGACCAAATTTATAAAAATAAACTAATTTTAATTTTCACTCAAAGTTAACGATAAAAATATATTTAACCGTGTATTTTTATCTTTAAATGTCTTCAACACTATTTTACTTGTATACACATGTATTATGTGATTTTAATTTGATTAATTTAAAAAGATAATTTTTGAAAATAAGAATTAATATAAATATTTGATTAAATTTATCATAATGATTAATATTTTATTTAGAAATAACAATTAAAGATACAAATTAAGAGATTATTTTTATTATACATTTATTATTATATCTATAATAATATATAAGAAGATACCATTTCATATTTTAATATTTTAGTTTTATTTTTAATTATTTTAAAAGTTAATTATTTTATAAATAATTTACTTTTACTTATTATTCAGAAAAAGACTTTTTTATCTTAAATTATTATTTTAAAAATATTTTTACATATATTTTTTTAATTTTATATTAATAATTATTTTAAAAATTAATTATATATTTATTATTGATTTTAACTTAAACTTTAAAAAATATTGTGTTCGCTAATACAGTATAATAGTAATATGCGTATGAAAATATGTTTTCTAACGATGAAAAAAATTCTAAATGTTCATTGCTCATCAAACAGTATCTATCCCGCCATAAACAATCGTCATTTTTTTTGCTGATATTATAAACTTTGAATCTAAAGACAATGACGTCGCAATTGAAAGGCGAAGATCCCTTATTTCACTGATTTTACAATTGCTTCTCGCACTCCTGATTCTGCTACTACCGTATAACGTTCACTCTCGGTTAGGGTTTCTTCTCCCGCCAATTTTCCCATCCATTTCAATTCCCAAATCCTAACTAACCCTAGGGTTCACAGTTTCACAGTTTCACTCTGAACGCAACCATGCCGTCGCTCCTCTCTCCGGGGAGAATCCACTGTCTGGAGGTGGAGAATTTCAAGTCCTACAAGGGCTTCCAAATGATCGGCCCCTTCTACGACTTCACCGCCATCATCGGCCCCAACGGCGCCGGTAAGTCCAACCTCATGGACGCCATCAGCTTCGTCCTCGGCGTCCGCACCGGCCAGCTCCGCGGTGCGCAGCTCAAGGACCTCATCTATGCCTTCGACGACCGCGAGAAAGACCAGAAGGGTCGCCGAGCCTTCGTCCGCCTTGTCTACCACCTCGCCAACTCCACTGAGATTCGATTCACCCGCACCATCACTGGCGCCGGCTCCAGCGAGTACCGCATCGACGACACCCTCGTCAATTGGGACACCTACAACAACAGACTCAAGTCCCTCGGCATCCTCATCAAAGCTCGCAATTTCTTGGTCTTTCAGGTTCTGCTTCAATATTTGTCCTGCTTATGCCATTGGTTTTTATAGAAGAAACCTCTGGGTTAACTTCTCCTAGAAGTGAAGTTGCATATGAGTAAATATAACAAAGTATGGATAAGCAGTGGTTTAAAACCTTAAAACCCCCAAAAGCTAAGGTGCATATAGGATTTATTTTGACTAATTTTTTCATAAAAACTTGATACTTCTAAAAATGGAAAAAATAAGAAGAAAACATGGAATGAGTTTATCTGTAACTAAAATTATTCTGTGCACAAGTTAAACGTTTTCTTTTTGAAAGTTTATATTAGTGAACTTTTCCAATTTAACTAACTTTTAAATTATGGATAAACCCATTTCATTTTTTTTTTCTTATAAAAGCTGCCCCCAGCCCAGTAGGGATGTTCTATCGTATACTACCCAACCTGAAACATTGTTAGGGTTATATGGTTGAGCCCGTAGCCAATCTAATTAAGAACCGAAATAATTGGAGAAAGACTGGGTTAACCTGATTTGTGAACATAATATATGAATATTAATATTATGTATAATTAAATCGTAAAATTAAAGAAGCATATGCTTACATTTATATTTATATATTTTACAATATATTTCAAGATATAAAATACTAATATACTAATATAAATACAGTATCGTGTTTTACAAAATATTATCTAACAAGTGAAAGTATTGTATTACTAATGTATAATTTTTTAAAATATAATACTTTTACAGAAATATAGGACTTGGGACTAGGTTGGAGCGAGTCGAAGCACAACCAAAACCCGTCTCAAAGTTCCTTGTGTCTAATCTCATAACGGGAATCCATCCAAATTAACTTTGGGTTGTGATGGGTCAATGGACAGGGTCAGATCATAAACGCCCCTCGCTATTGGATCTAAAAGTGCAATAGTGGGATAGCGGATCATGGGATAACAGATCATGGGATAACGAATTCTGAAATTTTCTAAATATAGTTAATGTTTATATTATGTATACTATATGCACATAATTTCTAAAAATAATTAAAAAATACAAACAACTAATGGCATTTATAAATAGTCATAATAAGCAATTAAAAATAATTGGTATAGGTATCTTAAACAAAATATGCTACTAAATATCAATAGAATTGAAATCTAAGTTACTTAGATAGGAATCATCAACTGTCATCTCTTTTAAGTCATAAGAATTGTTTTGTTTTTTGAAATTGAAATCCCAAATAGCCCCTTAAAAAATGCCCCAAAGGACTTTTACGAAACAACAAATAGTGTGAGTATCCTATTTGCAGCCGGCATTAGGTCACTACAGACAATACACTAAACTCTATGCTATGGTGGTCCTAGTAGTGGCAGTTCTGCTTCCGCATTATAGCAACGATGATTAACACTTTGTAGAGAAGTTCATCAAGTATGACTTAAATTTGTTACTTATCTCAATTGACAATGCTAAGTTTTGCAGGGTGATGTTGAGTCCATTGCGTCGAAGAATCCCAAAGAGCTCACTGCACTGGTGGAGCAGATATCTGGCTCTGACGAGTGCAAGAGGGACTATGAGCTGTTTGAAGAGGAAAAAGGCGCTGCTGAAGAAAAATCAGCACTTGTTTATCAAAAGAAGAAGACTGTTGTTATGGAAAGAAAGCAGAAGAAAGAACAGAAGGAAGAAGCAGAGAAGCATCTCCGCCTCCAACAAGAACTGGTAGTGGATCTGTTTCAATGTATGTGTGTTTGTGTGTGCGCTATGTATGTGTGTAGGTTGCCTGCGGCTCCAATATGACTGTTTTAGCTTGATGTAGTACAGTCTGTTTAGTTCATTTTAGGCCTTACTATTCTGTTTTATCATACCTTTTCTGCTGCATGACTGATTAAACCAAGGTAGGATGGTACTTCTAGTAACTATAACAAGTAAAAAGTAAGAATTTCACCCTCAGTTTTCCTATTACTGCCCTTATGTCAATGCTTCTATGATGTCACTGCCTTTCTGTGTTTTCCACCTTCGTTGCTCCATCTGATCTACCTGATGGAGATAGTTGATTGAAATTGGAACTTTCTCTTGAAGATCCAAAGGCTATTGTCAATAAATTGAAGGTGCCACTTTGAGTGGCCTCTATGCCCTTTTTCTGTTTCCTCGTCTTTGGATTTGCTTAAGCTAAAGTACGGGTATTCTTTCTAATTTTTTTGGTAATTAGCTTCCTGTAACTGAATTGGTGGAAAACTGTACCACTACAGTATCTTTAATCCAAGTGTTGCTAGATATTATTTACTTTCAACTGAAGAAAAAGTATGATGAAATTCCTGGATTTTGTGCATTTTTTCTCTTGATGTCGACCAGTCTTACTGTGGCAAGCAAAGTTTTCAAGTATTTGTTTTTTTTCTCATGCAGAAATCTATGAAGAGAGAGCATTTCTTGTGGCAGTTGTTTAATATACATAATGATTATGTTAAAACAATTAAGGATCTTGAAGATGAGGAGAGAAGTCGTGAAGGTGTTGTTAAAGAGCTGGAAAATTTTGAAAATGAAGCTAGTAAAAAGAAAAAAGAGCAGGCCAAATATCTCAAAGAGATTACGCTGCGGGAAAAGAGAATTAATGAGAAAAACAGCAGACTCGATAAGAGTGTAAGTATGTTTCCTACATCTGGGGTGTGTGTACTATACTTTAAGGTTATTGTCATCATAATATTATCAATTCCAGCTATTGAAATTTTTACATTGGTTGATTCTATGCTTTACTCATTGAACTTTGTTGCTTGTGATCATATGTGTTCTGTAGAAAACTGGGTTGGATATTGCAATTTTAAGGTTTGGAATGTGGTTTTGTTAATCTGGGATTAGTGGGTGGTAAGGATGACAACTCCTGTAGACACAAAAAAGTGATAAAGAGCTAGGAGTACCTGAATCATCTAACTGTAATCCTATTGTTCGTATTTGTTATGCTCTTAATAGACTGAATATTTTGGTATTATTTATCTATTTTTCTTCTCTCCTAGCAGCAGCCTGAGCTTCTGAAGTTAAAGGAGGAAATGACCCGTATTACTTCAAAAATTAAAAAAGGGAAGAAAGAACTTGATAAAAAAAAGGTTGAACGGACGAAGCATGATGCTGATATTGCATTACTACAGAATGGCATCCAGGATCTTACAGCTAAAATGGCAGACCTTCAGGAAAAGGGACGGGATGTTGATGATGAGCTTGATTTGCAAGGCAATGATTTGGATGAGTATTTTCGAATGTGAGTGTTTTTTTGTTGTAGCTGTTAGCCAATTTTCTCTCTCTCTCTCTCTCTCTCTATATATATATATATATATATAATATATATATATATATATATATATATATATTTTTTTTTTTTTTTTTAACAAAATACTTGCACTGTAAACTTTAATGCTAATGAGTTTTGACATGCGCTTAAAATCATGTATGCCATATCCATTGTGTACTCATGTTATTTGATTATGCTGGTCAAGAGAGATAATCTGTGTGCTAGACTGTTAGGGATACAAGGTGAAGCTATTTTGTCAATTGTGTATGCTTTTTTCTTCTTTCTGTTGAAGGAAAGTACTTTATTTCATGCGGGTTGAAATTGTGAATCAGTTGGAACATGTATTCATTGTGATTTGACTGATATCAACCAAATGTGTATGGTGTTACTTGCTTATGGTATTTTATCACCTCTCATTAGCAGCTTGGCCATGTCTTATCAATTAGAGCCTCCTGATAGCACATTCGTTCTCATGAGGAATTAAATCTATTTCATTGGACTGAATTTCATCAATTCTATCTTTTGGTAGCACATTTGTTGTCATGGAAAAAAACTTATAATATGTTAGACTTGAAAGGAATAATTTGAAAGAAAGAAGATTCTTATTTTTGTTAATTGATTTTAAACAGTACATCAACTTCTATATATAGAGAACTCAAACCCTAAAGTAATAGTTACAAGAGATCTCTAGAATCTTCTAACAACTTCTAGTAATATGTTTAATATCCTACCAACAACTTTTAATATTTCATTTAATATCCAACTAACAACAGCTTGTATTTAGCAACTATCATGCATATTAATTTTTCATTTTCTATTTTTTTGTGTTCCTGTACCTGCAGTAAAGAGGAGGCTGGGATGAAAACTGCAAAGCTTAGAGAAGAAAAGGAGCTTCTAGATAGGAAACTAAATGCTGATACCGAAGCTCAAAAGAATTTGGAAGAAAATCTTCAACAGTTAAGAAACAGGGAGTCTGAACTGAACTCACAGGAAGAACAGATGCGAGCAAGGCTTGAAAAGATTCTTGATAATTCTGCAAAAAATAAAACTGGCCTTGAGAACTTGAAAAAGGAACTACGTGCGATGCAGGACAAACATCGTGATTCCAAGTACTTTTACTGAATGCTTCTTTTTTGAAAACTGTAAAAGCTTCCTACTACATTTAAGCACATTACTGATGATATTTTTGAAATGGTGTTGCTTCTTTTGATCTGCAGGAAAAAATATGAAAATTTGAGGTTAAAAATCGGTGAAGTAGAAAATCAACTTCGTGAATTGAGGGCTGATAGATATGAAAGTGAGAGAGATGTTAGGTTGTCTCAGGCTGTTGAAACTCTGAAGCGCCTGTTTCAAGGAGTTCATGGTCGCATGACTGATCTTTGTAGGCCAACACAGAAGAAGTATAACCTTGCTGTTACTGTTGCAATGGGTAAATTTATGGATGCAGTTGTAGTTGACAAGGAGTCAACTGGGAAGGAATGCATCAAGGTCCTAATAAGTTTTCTAATATTCTGTTTGTACCATTGTACTTTTTGTTTTCAATTGCATGATTACTTAGTCTTTTTTTTGAACTCACAGACTCTATTTAATATTGATAGGTTTTTGATCTGAATACCCTTTTTTTCTCCAGTAGTGTTGATTACACTACAAACTTGAGCTCTGAAAAAAATATAAAGATAAATTTGAATTTGTTATGTACTTCAAAATTTGCATAACAGTATATGTGCTACATAAACCTTGTTGACCGATGCTTGAGCATTAAACTTGTTAGGTACCTTGAAGCTGCTGGACCTTCATTTTTGTTGCCTTTTCATCCTTGATGACTTTAATAACTTTTTTGACTTGCTGCATCTGTACTGTCATCCTGGTGGATTTTGTTATGTTTGACATGGTTCTTTGGTTGTGGCAACCAAATTGTCTAAAATTGGAAGAAAAATTGCTTCTTATTTCATAAAATTTTGCTATAATTGTTGTAAGCCATAAAATTCTGATGTTAAAATTCCAGTTTTGCCTCTTTGAACATTGAACTTCTATACTTGGTTCCGTTTACTTAGTTATATTTATTGGTATTGATTTCTTAACTTTTCAGTATTTAAAAGATCAGAGGCTTCCTCCCCAGACATTTATTCCTCTGGAATCAGTTCGGGTGAAGCCAATAATGGAAAGATTGCGCACATTAGGGGGTACAGCAAAACTGGTCTTTGATGTGATTCAATATCCTTTTTCTCTAGTGGCTACCGTGAAGAACTGGTTCTGTTTATGTTTTTCAAATTTGTAATTTGAATCTGTTCTAATGAAACTGAGCATTTCTTGAAATTTACCTTTGTTATATAGCCCGTCCTTTGCAACTTTATTGTTTTGACTAATTTGAAAAATTAGTAATTTGTGATGTTAGCCACGTTTCTTGAAAATTTCTGAATGGGAAGGCAAAGAAAGGTGATGAGTTGACGACTCATCAATCACATATCACCTTTTTATGCAGTCAAATATTTTGTCCAGCCATTTTATAATAAAATGCTTCCTGCTTTTAGGTCAACGGCATTGTATAATCCATGTAGTTGACCGTACCTAGTGGGAAAAGGTTGTTATGCTTCATGCTGCATTTGAATTGTACATTCAAAATCCTACTGGAATGTGTAATCTCCTTAGAAAACAAAATCATGCAAATGGCTGTTTCTGTTGATGGGGTAACCTTGGATGTCAGTGTGATGCATAGAGCTGCTACATCTTAACATCATCAAAGTTTGCCAGTCATTTGGTTTCTAGTTTCAAACTGTTTACATTGTCCTCACCCGTCTTGTTGTGTATTGCTCTAAGCTTTTGCTTCTGTTATCCTTTCTGTTTCCTTTAGCTCACTAAAATCAAATCCTGTCTCTAATTGGATATATAGTTTTTTTGTTTGATTTGCAAATTTTGTTCAGTTTCTTCTCATTAAAATACTATTCTATGAACTGTTGCTTTAGAGAATTCCTTTAAGGCCAGATGCCATTGTTGGATTATAAATAGGTCTATCATTCATGTTTTTCTCTTCACCTGCTCGTGAATACTCCATTATCAGGTGTTTTGTTCATACTTTTTTGTTGATCTAGTTAGTTATACCCATATAACAAGCTGAAAAGTGGTTTAAGTGTTTCAACTTAACTAGTGCAAGTTTGATCCCTCCTTGGAGAAGGCAATTCTCTTTGCTGTTGGGAACACTCTTGTTTGTGATGATCTTGAAGAGGCCAAAATTTTAAGCTGGAGTGGAGAGAGGTTTAAAGGTAAGAAGACCTTTTTTCTTTCTATCCTCTACTGGTTCTTTATGTTCTTACTGATACCGCTTTAAAACTTAAGTACATGGATGTTCTTGTTTGATCCCCATGCATTTTTTTTCCACTGGCTTTCGTTATATGTACTTTTTTGGCACAGTTTGTAACTTTTAGTTAAGTCCATGGTCTTTGTACTTTGTGTTTGTCTATTTTGTAATTTCGTTTCTTATCTAACAGACTTCTGGCTTTTTGAGAGTAATCCTTTTGTTTACATATAATGCATGTGATGTAATCCGGGTGCATTTAATACAACCATTGATTATCAGATTGGAAATTAGTGAACATTGTTCTATAATTTACTTAGTTGTAACTGTGGATGGAATTCTGCTCACAAAATCCGGCACAATGACTGGAGGCACTAGTGGTGGAATGGAAGCAAGGTCAAAACAGTGGGATGACAAGAAAATTGAAGGTTTTTATCATTTTTAAAATTTTCAAGTCAAAGCTTGTGCTCCTGCAGTAAACATGTTTTTTTTTTCAGGACTTAATAAAAAGAAAGAGCAGTATGAAGCAGAGTTGGAATCGCTAGGATCAATAAGGGATATGCACCTTAAAGAGTCTGAAGCATCTGGAAAAATTAGTGGACTTGAGAAAAAGATTCAATATGCCGAAATTGAGAAGGTACAATCAAACAAAAAAGCTGATAGTCTTTTGTTGTTGTGGTACAATCAAGCATGCAATTCTTATTTCATTTTACTTTTTGTGGTTTTATTTCTCTTTTTCTTAGTCCTAGAATGTTTGATGTGCTTGCTATATGTGTATTGACTCAGTTGAGAACACAATTTGTATGACACTTTGGATTTGTTTAGAAAAAACTTATATTTTGGCTTATCCACTAAATAACTGCTTGTAAAGCATAGACTTGTTGCAATGAGTTTCCCAGGACAGCTTATGAAATGTATATATGCTGTTTCAAGCTCATTTTCATTAGCTATTGTTAGATGTAATGGACTTAGATCCATCTCTTTATATTTTCTTTTTTATAAATGCACAACCCTGTGTTTAATACACATTGGGGATTCAATCTATGCCTCTCTTTCTCTCTTTTATTTCAACATGGTATCAGAGCTAGGTTTAGTCCTTTCCTCCTTGCTGAACCCACCATTCACAGTGCTAATTCTTTTTTCAGCATTGTTATTAGATATTTTTTTTCTTGTGTTTATTTTTTTGCCACCATCATGCTACCACTACCCAATTTGGTTTCCTTGTTGTGAGGTCGTTGTCACTGTTGCTGTCACCATTGCTGCCGCTGTTGTCACCATTACTTCAGCTGCCGCTGCTGCTTGGACTAGCGACACCATTGTTTTGCTTGTCCCAGCCAAGCGGCCATTGTGCAGCAAAAATCACGGTGATCGAAGCAAAGATGCGCCTTTACCTGCCACTCCAAGCCAAAGTCTCTTTTCTTCTTCTAATCGCTACTTTGTTATAGCTAATGTCACTTTGTTGAGTCTTCCCCATACTTAAGTCCAATCATTCTCCTATTGTGTCACCATCTGATCAAGTCACTATCCTAGTTGTTTGTGACCCTCCTATTGTGTCTAGTGTATTAACACCATTGGTTTGTTCGTCTCGGCCAGGCGGCCACTGTGCAGCAAAATTCGTGGTGATCGAAGCTCCGATGCGCCTTTACGTGCCACCCCAAGCCAATGTTGCTTTCCTTCTCATAACCTCTATTTCGTTATTGCTAATGTCACCTTCATTGAGTCTTCCCCGTACTTTAAGTCCAATCCTTCTCCTTTTGCGTCTCCATCTGATCAAGTCATTATCCCAGTTGTTTGTGACCCTCTTGCTGTGTCTAGTGTGTGTATAGATTCACACCTCCACCACCACTTTCAAGTGTATAGTCATCAACAAATTCTCCATTGTTCTCCGAATCATTCTCTTCTTTTGCTTGTTGATGCTGTTTTATATTTAAGGATTCACTAGTGACATGAAAACTGGCACCCAAATCACGTATCCAGGAAGACTTGCCTTTTTCTGAAGAGGAGGACTGCAAAACCATAGCACTAGGCTAAGAATCGGGAGTTGGCTGAGGATTTGGATTAAGTGTTGGAGGTCTTGTACGTGCCAGCAGAATACAGAATAGTCTGCTAAGTAGCAAGATCAATAAAGAACAAGGACTCAGGAGGATGGTAGGACTCATCAGATCTGAAGTGGCAAGCATTAGCTATATCACCAAACTTAAGACAAATTTGGCATTGAAAGTTGGCAAACTTGCCACAACCTCGAGTTGGACCACTACCACTGTGACCAGAACCACGAGGATTGCCTTTATGTGCACTGCGAGCATAGGAACCATGGATAAAATTGAGAGAAGGTTTTACGAGGTTTTGATTTTCTTGTTCATATCGATGTAATCGTGTGGCATGACCATGCAAAAGAGCTTCAATCTCAGCAATGGAAGGACTTGCTTTCTATAATTGAAAAATATGAGCATAATAAGAGGGAAGACCTTCTAAAATGGCATCAACATGCTCATCATGGTGAACAAGAAAGCCAACACTAGCAAGCTCATCAACGTAATTCTTGATTTTGCGTAGATACTCTTCCATAGTCAGAGACTCAATTTTAACAGCACGCATAATAGTTCTCAATTGACGTGCACAAGACTTTGTTTGAAGATTAAAATAGTCATGAATGCGGTCCCATACTTCATACAAGTGAGTGCATCCAAGAACATGAGATAGAACAGACTTAGAAAGTGTAGACTGAAGCCACACCAACAAAGTTTGATCTTGGACTTCCTAGGCTTCATATGCAGGATTAATAACGTCAATAGGATTCACCACAAATAGCTGAAGTTTATGTGACTTGATCACTGGTTCAACAAATTGCCTCTGGTGAAGATAGTTTGATTCATCTAACTTCTCGGTAACGGTTGTAGGAAAGGAGTTCGTAGCCATAGCATGCCACGAAAAAAGACGACATCACCAAAACGTCGTCATGAACAAGAGCAAACACAATCTCAAGCGAGAACGAGATCTAGATCACAAACGCGAATGGAGTGACGATCGGTGCGAACGAGAATGAGAAGAAAAATCTCTATCGTAGACGAGGACCAGTTGGAGAACACGAATCAAAGAAACAAAGAAACAAAGATCGCGAACCAGAACGAGAGTAGAAACGAGAAGTACCTACGAGCACAAACAGAATTATGGTCGTAATTGCAATGACAGGAGCGACGAACTGCAAAGAGAAGAAAGAAACGAGAGCCAGCAAAAATCAACCGCTCAAATGCACGAAGAAGACGATCGAAGAAGACCATCGGAGAAGATGATCAAAGAAGACGATTGAAGAGCAGCAGTATCAGAATCATCGAAAAAAAACACTCATGATACCATATTAGATAACAGAGAGAAACTGAACCGGAAGTATTTCGATATTATGAAAAAGTGTTTTAGCACTCTGTACAGAGAGGTATTTAGAAATACAGGAGAAAGATGATAGCTGTACTGAACACGTGTTTAGTGCTATGACAGTTGTACAAAATACGTGTTTAGTTCTAACTAATACAATTTCTATTACCATATACTGACACAAACAGTATGGGTAAGAACCTTTTTACATTGATGACATTTATTTCTTTTGTTTCATATGGAATATTTCAAGTAATTTTATTTTTATGCTTTTACCTTTGCCAGCGAAGCATTGAAGATAAACTTTCAAATCTGAGCCACGAAAAGAAGACAATCAAAGAAAGAATTGAATGTATCAGTCCAGAGCTGAAGAAGGTTGTATTCACATTTCTTGAATTTGTTTGTAGCAATATCCTTGTATATCTGACTGGTTACTAGGTGTTTATGCTATGCAGTTAAATGATGCTGTTAACAAGAACAATGCAGAAATACGCAAGCTTGAGAGGAGAATAAATGAAATTACTGATAGGATATACAGAGACTTCAGCAAGTCAGTTGGGGTAGCAAACATCCGTGAATATGAAGAAAACAGACTCAAGGCTGCTCAAAATATAGCGGAGGAGAGGCTGAACTTGAGTAGCCAACTTTCAAAATTAAAATATCAGTGTGTTCCTTTTCTTGTACTTAAATTACATCTCTCGCAGTCTGTTAACTTGAGCTACATAATTTACATGCATGAATGCGGTTATGATCTTACATACAAGTAACATGTACGCAGATTGCGAAAAGTGTTTTAAATACCAACTAGTACAGTATACAACTACAATCAAAAGGAAAAAAAGATTGATGGAAATTAAAAAGAGGAAAGAGGAAAACTGGAACTTTTGATGTTCAACCAAGTCTAGGATGCCGAATTCTACTTTTTTTTCAGTACTAATTACTATATAACTGGGAGATAGAAACACGAGTAATAGAATTATGTATTGAAGATTAGGTCTGCATAATTGATATGATGCTTAAGTCTGTAGGTGGTCAGAAAATGTCTGTCTGGTACCTATTTCATTGTCTGGATCTATTTTACATAAGTAATTTTAGATTCATAGCTCTTGGCGTTTGATCCATTGCTCAAATCATGGATTCTGCAGTATAGAAGCCATGATTAAGTTCTTGCTGCATCTAAAATAGTAATTTAGCTAAAGTTTTTCTTTATGCGATATGAATTATGGTCATTGTAACATGTAGTGTTCCCAATTACTCAAAAGTTTCTTTTACTGCATCTACTTTTATGTTCAGAAGGTTTTCAATTACCTTAGAAAATTAATAAAGAGCAAAAATCAAAAAAAGGATATTTGAAGCTTAACTTTCAGTTTTTTTTTTTTTCCATCTAGCTAGGTGCTGTTAATTTGATCTATGCTTTCATTTGTTGGTATTTTTTAAAATTATTCTATAGGTTGGAGTATGAACAAAATCGGGACATGAGTTCGCGAATTCTAGAACTGGAAGCTTCTATAAGTGCTTTAGAGAAAGATTTAAAACGTGTACAGGACAGAGAGGCTGCAGCGAAGTTAGCAGCTGAGAAGTCTACTGAAGAGGTTAATCAGTTAAAGGAAGAAGTTAAAGGTATAGTTGATAACTGTGTTTGCTGTATCATATATTTGTGGCATACAGGGGGATGTTGTTAAAATGAAAGCTTGGTTATCTGGGTAGCCCTGAGCTATTTCTATCTCAAATTGATGGGAATACAGACCCACTATTACTTTATTTTATGTTTTCTTCTTTTGGGATCTTATTCTTCCTCTGTTCTCTTTCTACTCTCGAAGAGTGGAAATCAAAGTCAGAAGAATGTGAGAAGGAAATCCAAGAGTGGAAGAAGAAAGCTTCTGCAGCCACAACAAACATATCCAAACTTAATCGGCTGATACATTCTAAGGTTAGATGTACTATAATTCTTGTCTCTTGTGTAACTTGCATGCAAAGTGAAGATAGCCAACATCTTTAGTGTATTTACAGGAGGCACAGATCGATCAGTTGAATGTGCAAAAGCAGGAAATATTAGAAAAGTGTGAACTCGAACAGATTAACCTCCCTATCATACCAGATCCCATGGATACTGATAACTCAGTACCAGGTCCACATTTTGATTTTGATCAACTAAGTAGGTCACTGAAAGATAAGAGGCACTCAGACAGGGATAAAATTGAGGTGGACTTTAAGCAAAAAATTGATGCCTTGGTATCTGAGATTGAAAGAACAGCACCAAATTTGAAGGCATTGGACCAATATGAGGCTCTTTTGGAAAAGGAAAGAGCTGTAACTGAGGAGTTTGAAGCTGTCAGGAAAGAGGAGAGGGAAAAAACACAAAGATTTAATGAGGTTAAGCAGAGAAGGTACAAGTTATTTTAGTTCCATTTTTGTCATTACTTGTATTATAATATTAATACGTAGGCAATGGTTTATAGTGTGCATGGTTCTGGTGGATGGACTAAAGGAGTCTTAAAATTACATCAGAAATGATGTCACGAAAATAATTAAATGACTAGTTGTTTGAAGAAGTTATTTTTAACAAGTGATATTATACTGATATAGTTAATTATTACTTGGTTGTACAACTTTATATAGCCACTTTTTGGTTGTACACAGTCTAGGGATTAAGAGTCTTGGGCTGTTCCTTGTTCTGTACTCTTCTCATCTTTTCACATCTATAAAATGACATCAGCTGAGGAATATACTCACTGATTTTACTCATCTTTAAATTCAAGTTGGAGTCAGAGTGGGTAAGGTCCCGCGTTGTCCTCTTTGTTATCAGTCCGTCTGCTACAACTTGCTGCTGGCTGTCACCTTTTTTCGCCACAGATGTTAGGGTTAAGTGCACCTTGAGGAGTGTAACCCACCCTAAGAAGTTGCATGACTGTAATCCCAGTCATGTATTCTCATGCTTTGTTCTTCAGCAACTTATCGTACATTGCCCTCCACCTGCCAAAATCTTGTTGGACCATCCACATTAGACTCGTCGGCAAGGTTATCAAACTTGGGAATTTATGTAAACTCATGGGAGTTTCGTAAATTTGACTCGCAAACTGTTAAGAGTTTAGTTCGTATGAGGTTGTCTTGAAAATAAAATCTTTGTATTTATGGCATTTCATCTGTCTTCTGATGAAGCTTAAGTGTGTATTTGATGCAGGTACCAATTGTTCATGGATGCTTTTAACCATATATCTGGCAATATAGATAAAATTTACAAACAACTTACAAAGAGCAATACACATCCACTGGGGGGAACAGCATATCTAAACTTGGAAAATGACGATGATCCATTTCTTCATGGCATTAAGTACACTGCTATGCCCCCAACGAAGCGTTTCCGTGATATGGAGCAACTATCTGGTGGGGAAAAGACAGTTGCAGCACTAGCATTGTTATTCTCCATCCACAGGTAGGAATTGTTTGTACAACTTGGATTAGAACAAGAATACTTGATTGATAACTACTATTTGAGTTTTAATAATAAAAATTCATCTAAGAAATACACTGACACATCAATAAAACTATTTCTTTGAGATCTGATGTTCATGTTCCATTGACATTGCTCCCTACTTTCTTGTTTCAGTTACAAGCCTTCACCATTTTTTATATTGGACGAAGTTGATGCTGCGTTGGACAACTTGAATGTTGCCAAGGTTGCTGGCTTTATTCGTTCAAAATCATGCGAAGGGGCAAGGACTAACCAGGATGCTGATGGTGGAAGTGGTTTTCAGAGTATTGTGATATCACTGAAAGACACTTTTTATGACAAAGCTGAAGCGCTAGTTGGTGTTTACAGAGATTCTGAAAGAGGGTAAATTTCTCGATATAAATATTGATTGATTTAAATATTGTCATTACGTTGATGGCGGTATGTAATGATTTTGCCATTTGCAGCTGTTCGAGAACCCTCACATTTGATCTGACCAAATACCGGGAGTCCTAATATTCTTCCATACCGGGGTATTTTTATTTGTTGTGTGAAGATGGACAAACTCATTTGTGTATCTGCTTTGGGTTCTTTTTTAAAATTATTGTAAATAGGATTTCATCACTTTCTATGTAGAATACAGTAGCTAGATGTCCTAACAATCCTTGAATTATTTTTTATTCATTAGGCTCTTTTTTGTAACTTGTCTTTAGCTTTCTTATGTATCATGTGTACAGTCCTCGTAAAACTCAAATGACCTTTAGAACTGAAGCATCATCATTAACAAAATGAAAGAAGAGGTCAAGTTTGAGAGGTAATTTTGCGAAGAAACAATTATTGAAAATTTGATTTATACTTTTGGAAGACCCTCTCTTTAAAAGAAAAGAAAACGATGTACTGAGTTTTTAGCCGCGTTGGAAATTTCGCTTTCGTCACTTCTTTAGATCTAGAGTACTATACTTTTAGAAATTTCTATTTTCCAATTTATATATTTCACTTTTTCAAGCATGATTGATTTGAAGACCCCGCACCACATTATTCTGATTAGTGTACATGTTATATATTATTCATCTTTATTGCTTTAGCAAAAAGTAACCGATTCTTTATAAAAGAGCATTCTATAAATGAACTTTTAGTCTTGTTTTAAATATAATTTTAAATTTTTAATGTATTTAGAGCTAAGTAATTTAAGGTAGATTTCAAAGAGGACTTGACTAAACAATCTCTCTTTACACAAAATTTACCTGACGGCTAGATCATGAAATTCTGTTATTCATATAATATTTTTACAATTTTCATTCGAACAACTATAATTTTTTTTTTCATAAAAATATTATACAAATACATTTTTTTATATAAATTGAACAATAAGTGGTTAGTTTGTGATATGTTTTATTTTATCTAAAGAAAGTTTCACTTGACTCATAAAAAGCTAGCCCATGATTACACTAAGGATACCCAATATTTAAAGGGCCCATGATTACACTAGATTTCATATATTTTAACACTTGGTTCGCATACCGTGAAGGTCTGAAAACATAGGAAAGTTAGACACTGGTGAGTGATGTGGCAAAGTTTGTCGCTGTTATTTTGAATTTGTTGATGGAGATTATAAGATTGTAAATACTAGAATAGAAATGGTTGTGATTACAAGGAAGTTGGTGTGGATTGATTCATGTTGCATGAAAAGAGCGTTGCATGCCAAATTGGTTTACATAACCCAAATTAAAACATCTTTGTTTGTGAAGTGATCTAAATTTGGTGGGTGAGGTAACTAACGGTTGAGAATGTTCAATTGAGAGCATGGATCCATCATCTCTCAACATTATTGAGTTGGCAGAAACAGCAGGGCTTCATGCATTTGCATGTATAATGTAAGGCCACCTTTCCTCTTGCCTCTCCACCCCCTCCCCTCCACCAAAGGTGCCAATCAAGGAGGAGGATCGGTACATGCCGGAGAAGAATATCAACGTTTTAGTCGCAGCCATGAACAGCATCGATGAATGTTGCAATGATGAAAATGGGAAAATCACTGTTGGGGTGCCCTTACTTTACCATTTCATGGAGAACAATAAGAACGAGTCATGTCTCAAGGAAGACCTCCAAGAATATCATGATTGCGAAGACGATGAGGATGACGATGACGATGATGATCTCGAAGGCTCAACTTATGGAGATGGGAACCAAAGCCCAGCTGAGCTTAAACTCAAGATAAAGAAATCGTTGCTTGAATTACGTTGCAAGGTTGAAAACGCGATTCTTGGGAACTTTTTGTTAGGGGAACCCAACAAGGACCTTGAACCAGAAGATGTAGCAGTGATGAGGGAACAGCTTAGAGAGATTTCTATCTGGGGTGTCCCTTTGTTGCCCAGCAAGGCTCATGAAGGCACCGATGTTGTTTTGAGGAAATTCTTGAAGGCCAAAGATTACAAGGTGAATGAGGCCTTTGACATGCTACAGAAGACCCTCATATGGCGACGTGAAAACAACATTGATGGGATCACCGACGAAGATTTAGGTCCTGAATCTGCAAATGCAGGATTTTTGTGCAGTAGGGATAGGGAGGGACGTCCTGTGTGTTACCAAGTTTGTGGGGTTTTCAAAGACAGACGCGTCTACAAGAAGACCTTTGGATCACACAACAGATGTGACAGGTATTTGAGGTGGAAAATTCAACTCATCGAAAAGGCCGTCAAGAAGCTAAACTTTAGAGACGGAGGGGTGGACTCCATAATTCAGGTTTTTGATTTGAAGAACACACCCATGCAAGGAACCAAGGAACTCAACTCACTCAGCAAAAAAGCTCTCATTTTGTTTCAGAATTATTATCCTGAGATCATTCACAAACATGTAAGTCCATATATTATGCAGAAGAAGTGGAGTGATTTTTGTTTGGCTCATTTTATTTTTCATTTGATTTGCAGGTCATAATATATGCTCCATTTTGGTTCTACACGTCGCAAGTGCTATTCTCAAGATTCATAAACCAGAGAAATAAAAAGAAGTTCATCTTAGCTAGGCCACAGAAGGTCACGCAGACCCTTCACAAGTGAGTGTGCCTAACAATTTCTCTTAAAATCTTATTCAACCACATTTTTTTAACATAGTGTTGTGAAGGTTCATAGCCCCAGAACATCTTCCATGTGAGTACGGTGGTCTCAGGAGGAACAACGATGAAGATTTCTCGCCTGCTGATAAGGCTACAGAGATCAAAATAAAAGGAAACACTGTTTCAAAAGTTGAATTTCCAGTGGCAGAGGTATGAAACTTTTGACACATTTGTTTGTTTGGATTTGAATGCACATGGACGTAAAAGTGTGATTAATAATGTGTGTGATTGACTGTGATTTTTAGCTTGGAGTGACAATAATGTGGGATGTAACTGTGGTGGGATGGGATGTGTGCTACAAGGAAGAGTTCATTCCAGATGATGAAGGGTCGTACACTGTGTTACTGCAAAACCAAAACGTAGAGGGTAGCAGCACTAGAAACTCCTTTTACATCAGTGAACCTGGGAAGATAGTGATAACAGTTGAAAACGGGACCTACAAGAAGAGAAAAATGTTCTATAGATCTAAAGCCAGAACCACAGTTCCCATGTTCATCTTGTTATAGCAGTAAATCGCCTCACTTGAAATGAAGACGTTGTACATTCACACTGTTGCCAACGTGATATTGCTCGCAGAATAGACCCTTTTACCCATTGCTACAGATTCAAAGCTTCTAGTTCATGGCTACTAGAATTTGATTCTTTACGCATCTACATCTTTCTATTAACACTTCCAACTCAAACCCATTATTTTTAATGGAATAGAAGTTTTTCCAGTTATAGATAGTTGCATTATTAAAGCAATTTTAATCCGGTAAATGAAAAAAAAAATGTTATATGAGCTAAATTAAGTAAATTTAGTAAAATAACACTGGTTTTATTTTTATTTTTAAATTATATTAATTATTTTTAAAATGAATTCAACCATAACCTCTATCAAGGTAAACTTATTTTAACTACGTTATAAGTAGAATGACTAAAAGTTGGTCCACTTTAATTTAGATCATTTTAGAACTATTCATACTACTAGTTGTCGATTTCAATCAAATTAAAAGACTAATTTGTCTATATATATATATATATATATATATATATATATATATATATATATATATATATATATATATATATATATATATATTTATATTTACATTTATATGATTAGCTAATCCAAAATTTACATAATTTAAAATTGATGTATAAAGCATGAAATAGAATGAATGGTAAATTAAAAAGGATTTGTATTGTAATACGATAAAAGGATGAGAATAAAATAATTAAACACTACAATAAAATTTCTTATTAACAGTCCATTTTATTGATCAAAATTGTTAGTCACTATAGTGACCAATTTATATATCAATTTATAAAACAAAAAGTTATTGGTTACTAAAGTAGTCACTATTATGAATAAAAAATTATAATTGGTCTCTAAATTAGGTTTTAAAATTTAGTTATCAAGGTTTTAGCTCCCAAAAGAAATTGGTCACTAAATATTAGTTACCAAAGTTTTTGCTACCAAAGGAATTAGTTTCTAAATCAGTCTCTAATTAATTAGTGAACAATTTAACAATCAATTATAAATTTTTATTCATAACGGTGACTATTTTTGTAAGCAATAATTTTTTATTTTATAAATTTTTATCTAAATTGGTCACTATAATAATTAACAATTTTTTGTCACTAAAATTAGTTGGTAATAAGAAATTTGTGGTGGTGAAAAAAAGTATATTGATTCACCACTTTATTTACAATTAAATTCTTCATTAGTTATCTCATGATTATCATTTACTCAATTTTTAAACAAAATCAAATTAATCAAACAAACATCAATCAATTACTTAAGTTTCTCACATGCCTCTACGTTACACTTGTCATTTGTTTTTTTCTACATCTTGAATTAAGTAAACAAAATATTGTTATAATTGAGCAAGTTAACAAGAATTTCAATTAAAGGACAAGATTAAATTGTCAACAAGAGTTCAAAAATAATCCCAAGATAAAAAATTATAGTTCAAGAAAAACAAACGATATAAGCACACCTTCTTATTGAAAATGAAGGAAAAACTTGAATTACACAGAACCTCATAAATTCACTATGAAATCACAAGGGAATCAATCCAAAAAGGTTTAATCTTTCATGTGGAAGACAAAAAGAAATATAAAAGGGAAAATAAAAAAAAAAACATAATTTGGAGTGTAGAGTGTGATATGTTGTTTAACGATGTGTCTTTGAATGGAAATGACCTCTCTTTATGTAGCCCTTTGAATATAATCTATGTGGCTCTAAATAATTAACATTTGATTCTACACAATTTGCATTATCAAACATATATTCATCTTTTTTTTCATAAGACGTGTTATATGAAAATTTTGATATAATCTTCAAAATGTTCTTGCTTCTTTTATGCTCAAGGAAACAAATCAAACAATATTTGGAACTACGATTATAAACTATATATTGTTGTACAATTATAGACGTAATGTAACCTTACTTTTTTTTAGGGATGGCAAAACGGGGGCAAAATAGGTCAGTCCAACCCGTTTTGGCACGGGTCGCTCGTGGCCCCCAAAAATGGGCCAGGCCGAGCTGGCCTGCCCATGGCCCGCCAAAAATGGTTTGAGCTAGGCTGGCTCGCCATTAGCAAATGGGTTGGATATTGCAACCCGTCCCGCCTCAGGGCGGGCTGGTAGGCCGGTGAGCTAGCTTGCCACTTTTTTTTTTAATTTTTTTAATTTTTTTAATTTTTTTTTAAATTTTTTTTATATATAAATTTATTATATAATATAAAAAATTATTATTTTTTAATTATTTTTAATTTTAAACATAAAAAAATAATAATAAAAGAAACTGGTTGGTGGGCTAGGGCAGGCTAGGCGGGCTGAGCTATAGCAGGTTGGCAGGTTGGAAACTTCAACCCGACCCGCCCTTTTCTTGGTAGGCTGGTGGGCCGGTCCGACAGACCTAACCCACTTTGACATCTCTACTTTTTCTTTAAGTGCATAAGACATATGTTAGAACGTTCATGGAACATGTATGTATTCAAACATATAAGTCAGTTATTATCAAAATTTAAAATATAGAAGATCCATAATACTATCTAGTAAAAATACTAGATTAGACTATTGGTGAAACTCGTCTAACGTTATCAAGACTTAAAAACTAATTTTCACTTTAGTTGAAACTAAGCTAACCTCATTGGACCAATTTCAATTAAAATAAAAGATTTAGTCTTGATTAGAATTAAGAAAGTTAAGATTAAATGTTTAAAAAATGAATAACGTTTGATCATCATAAACTTGTCATCTAGTTAGACTTATATATGAGAATTCTAATAATAAAAATGAAACAAAAAGTTGATGATGTATATAATGACAAAAAGTTAGATGTATATAATGACAAAAATGAACTTAACCACGTTATGTTAAACAAATAAAAATTATTAAATAAGAAAAGAATTATTTGAAGAAAATTTTCTTATTAATATTTAACATATTTTTGTTCATTTTAAAATTAGTAATTTGTATTCTCATGGTTTACAATTTCGATATTTTATGCACTATAAGAAAATCCTCAATTGAAAACCAATTTTTGAAACCAAAAAAGTAATTAGTTATTATAGTGACCAATTTAGATACCAATTTACAAAATTAAAATTTATTGGTTAATAAAATAATCACTATTATAAATAAAAAATTATAATTGGTCATTAATTAATTAAAGACCAATTTAGAAATTAAATAATTTTAGTAGCCAAAACCTAGGTAGCTAATTTTTAGTTAGTAATTTTTTTGGTAGTCAAAATCATGGTAACTAATTTTAAAAATCAATTTAGTAACTAATTATAATATTTTATTTATAATAGTGATTATTTTAATAATCAATAATTTTTAATTTTGTTAATTAATATTTAAATTGATTATTATTTAGAAGTTTTTTTATAAGGGTCGCTGATCATTCTTAGTAACCACCTATAGAATTTTCATTATTTGATTGTCTTGAATAATAGGAGTATATTGATATAAAATAAGAGTTATTAAAGAAAAGTAAGAATAGCTAGACCTTTTTTTTAATGAACATAGTTATATCAAGGATAAAGATAGTTTAACTTATATTTTTTGACTCACTTTTAACAACTCTCTCATTCACATTAGATTATCTATTTTAATTCTTTTAAGAGATGTGATGTGATGATCTAATGGTGATGGTGATTGAAGTGGTGAGTTAAAAGTGAGTAAAAAAAAGTGAGTTAAAGTATCATTGTCCTTATATTAAATATTTTTGTTTTTATTTTTTTTAAGGACAATAAGTTGATATAAAGTAAAAGTTATTAGAGAAAAATAAGAATGTCTAGATCTTTTACTTCATGAATATAGTTATGTTAAATATTAAAATGTGTTTTCTGCGACCACATACAAAAGATTAAAATAATTCAAGTGAGTAACAACTTACGTAAGACGAAAGTTGCAATAAATAATGCACAACCAGAAGGGTTTCCGACGAACCTCTGAACAACACAACCGCTTAACCGTGGCACACAAGGAAGCCTTCTACGACGACGACTGCTTCGGAAACCACGAAGGACGAACCCAAAACTTCTTCTGTGAATCGCTTCCTGCGAACTGCTACCGTTTCGTGCAAACCGCTTCGCTTCACAAATTTGATTTTTGTCAAAATTTCTTTCAGTGGAAACCGCTACGCTACTGCTGGTGTTGTCTTCTTTTCACAGGCGCACGCGTCCCTTGATTCTGTACACTCCAACACTCGATCATAGTGTCACATCGGACACATTATAATAATTTAAAAATAAAAAATAAAAAGCCACATCACAATGACACGTAGGCAAGTTAAAAAGAGGATAAAATTGATGGTTAAACTATCATTTTCTATATCATTAAGCCTTTTGTGTTCAATATTTATTACATGTGAAAAGTGATTGAAATAGAAACAACCATTTAAATTAATCATTGGTACACGTGTGTAATTTTATTTACTATTTTTTAACTTTTTAATAATTTATATTGAAAATATTGGATTAGTGTTGAGACTGTTGTTGTGACGTTATTTTATTTATTTTTTTTATAATTCTGTGTTTATAGAAAGTTATATAGACACAGCATCCTGTTCTACAATTATAAAAAAATTTGTAAGCAATAATAACCTATACGGGAACAACAATGTCTCAGCAGGAGCGGATAGACTTGAGAAGTGAAGACAAAGGAAGCATACAAATTCAATTTGATTCTGTGTGCCAAGCTGGAAGCTAGGTGAGCCCACAATCTTATGAGGTGTTACAAATTTGGAAGCCATAGCCATGCAAGGTGAAGAATGTCACCAACTCAGTAACTCACCTTCACTTACGTGTCTCTCTCTCACTCTCTTCTCTGCACTATAAATCACAACCCCTGTGTTCTACATTTCACCAACCCCTTCAACACTTCCTTTACTTCAACATGGCTAAGCCCTTCACGCTTTCTGTTCTTTGTCTTTGCGTGCTGCTCTCGGCGAGTGCATGCTTTGGTAGTAGCTCCAGCACCAACAGGTTCAACAGGTGCCAACTCAACAGCCTCAACGCGCTGAAACCCGACCACCGCGTTGAGACCGACGGTGGTTTGATCGAGACCTGGAGCTCTAAACACCCTGAGCTGCAATGTGCTGGCGTCACTGTTACCAGACGCATCTTGTACCGCAATGGCCTCCAGATGCCATCTTACTCACCTTATTCCCAGATGATCATCGCTATCCAAGGTAATTAATTCACATTCATCGCTTCTGATTGTTCTTATCTATGCTTATCTCATTGCACATTATAGCTAAAGTCGTTAACTTGTTTGTGTGGGGGTTACAGGAAAGGGAGCACTTGGGCTTGCATTATCGGGATGTGCTGAGACGTATGAGGAGCCGGCGAAGGAATCTAGTTCGAGTTCGCAGAAGCCATCGGACAGCCACCAGAAGATTCGTCAGTTCAGTCAAGGTCACGTACTCTTGATTCCCCGGGGTGTTCCTTACTGGATCTTCAACACTGGCGATGAAGCTCTTGCTACTGTCACTCTTCTTGACACCTCCAGTGAAGACAACCAGCTTGATCAAAGTCCCAGAGTATGCGATCTTTAACTTCATTTTTCTTTCTTTCTTTCTTTCACAAATTGCATGAGTAAAATATGTTCCTGTATATATGTAGGAGTTTTACCTTGCCGGTAACCCGGATATAGAGCACCCAGAGGCAATGAAAGAACATCAGCAGCAGCAGATGGAGGAAGAAGGTGGCAACGTGCTCAATGGCTTCGGCAAACGCTTTTTAGCACGAGCCCTCAACATCGACGAAGACATAGCAAAGAAGCTTATCTCTCCAGACGATGAAATGAAGCAGATAGTGAAACTAGAGGAAGGCCTCAGCGTGATCAGCCCCAAGTGGCAAGGACAAGATGATGATGAAGATGAAGATGACGACGATGAAGATCAAGATGAAGATGAAGATGAGTCTCGCCCTTCACGGCGACCAAGCCATGGAAAGCGTGTACATAAAAAGGAGGAAAAAGAGGTTGAACCTTATCCTCACGGAAAACATGTCCACAAAGAGGAGGAAAAGGAGGTTGAACCTCTCCCTCCCCGGAGGCATGTACGCAAAGAAGAGGAAAAGGAAGTTGAACCACTCCCTCCACGACGATCAAGACATCACCAGCATCACCATGATGAGGACGAAGATGAAGAAGACAAGCCTCGCGCTCGCCGCACACGAGGACCAACCCCAAGCCCCAGAGGAGAAGGACACAGAGGCGTGGAAGAGGACGATGAATCAGATGAGTCAGTGCGACACAAGACCCGCCACGAGAAGAGTTGGAAAGAACACAGACCAGCAGAAGAAGATGTAGAAAGAGGAGAAGCACACGAAGAATGGGAGACAAGAGAGCGCCATGGATCAAATGGGCTTGAGGAAACAATCTGCTCCTCCAAGCTTCAACACAACATTGCTCGCCCTACAGGCGCTGACTTCTATAACCCTAAAGCCGGTCGCATCAAAAACCTCAACAGCCAAAGTTTCCCAGCTCTCAAAAAATTCGGACTTAGTGCCCAGTATGTTGTCCTCTACAAGGTACGTATATAACTGTTTGATTAAAACATATGAGTAATGTGTTGTTGGTTAGTAATGAAATTTCTCTCGTTACGCATTATATCGATGCAGAATGGAATCTACTCTCCGCATTGGAATATGGATGCAAACAGTGTGGTATACGTGATCCGAGGGCAAGGGCATGTTAGAGTGGTGAACAACGAAGGGATTGTGGTGTTCGACGATGAACTAAGGGCGGGACAGTTGCTTGTGGTGCCACAGAACTTTATGGTGGCGGAAGAAGCTGGAGATGAAGGATTTGAGTACGTTGTGTTCAAGACAAACGACAACGCCGTCACCAGCTACCTGAAGGAGACGTTCAGGGCATTCCCTGCTGAGCTTCTTTCCAATATTTACAAGCTAAAACAGAGTCAAGTCCATGACCTCAAGTTCAATGGAAACTGGGGTCCTTTGGTCAACCCTGATCCGTCTCAGGATCAATCATCTTGAGCAACAAGCATATGCATGATGGTATATGGCATCTATGGCCATTTTATGAAGTAATAATAAATTTTGCACGTCAAATTAGTAATAATAGTAATAAATAAATAAATAAAATAATGGCCTATGTACCATCCGAGCAAGGCTTTGTTAATATCTGAGTGGTTCTGTACACTGCTGAGACATTATGTATCTCTGAATCGTCTTTATTAATTTCAAGAGTTTTGTCTTTATTCTCTCGTGTTCTTTTTCTCTTTCTGGACAAGTTTCGATTGTGTTTATGTAGGAGTTTACAATCGCTAATTTAATACTCTAATCGAAAGAAATGGAGATATTTGTGTCTATGGAAAGGCTTGGGTTGAGTATAAATGGAATATAATTAAAACCTTTGCCAATGTTTTAAACATTCTGGTGTTTTATCATATATTTGAATAAAATTCATCTGCTAATTAAGGCAATAAGGCCAGCATAATTAACCAAATTATCTTTCAGTTTAATATAAACATATATAAATGTTTTAATTTTGAATGTTTTTTAATTTAATTTAGTAAATTCATGGAATGCGTGGAAGACCAACTAATTTACAACATAAGACGGTTTTTCCTTCTAATTTTCTTTTATTGTTATGGGTGGTTAAAAAAGAAAATTCATGATCATAACTTATAATAATAAAAGATTCAATTTTATTAATAAAATATATCGAGACTAACATTTATAAATAAGTAATAAATATCTATCGTTAAAATGTCTATTTATTTATTTTACCTATATAATTATTCATATTTAAAAATTAAGAAATTACAAAAAAGTAATTAATACGATAAAGTCAACTCATTCAAAATAAAATCATGGAACAAATATTTAAGATAAAATCAATTTAATAAGAAAACAATTTAAAATATTAATAATTGTAAAAATTTAGTAATTCTATAATATCTCTAATTAAATGATACATAATTAAAATTAAATCTATTATAAAATTTGATAAAAATACTTGGTAAGAGTTTGACAGCACAACCTTGTCACACCTTCCTGTGCCTTTGAAGCGTCTTCCTTCCCCAAATTGCGATCCATTCCTATGCATTTCTAATTCTCCCAATCCGCCAATATAACCAGTAATTTCCGAATCTCCCAAATCTCCAACGATTCCATATCCCTAATTTCGTTGTTGACTGTGATATCCCACCAAAGCATTGCTGTCAGTGTTTTCTTTTTGTCTCTTGAAATTAATGGGTTAAAGATGGGGTGATTTTGTGTTTCCCACATTTGGCTTTGACCTTATAGTTGGTGGTGCAGAAGCAGAGCAAACCTTAAAAAGATCCATTAGTGTTATCGTTCTAAGAATGAATTAGATACTTATCTGCTTATGGTTTAGTCTCATCCTAATAGACGCTTAGACTACTTGGAATTATTGTTTGTCGATGATCAATGGGATATGAATTGATTTTATTTAAACTACTCTTGAAATATTTTGGGTAATTTCTGGTATTAGGAGATTATAGTTGTTTTATTCAAACCGTTGTTATTTGTGTTATTTGAGTGTTAACAGAAAAATACTTCATCCTTTGTTCTTATATCGTTGATCCAGTTTCATATAGGAGTGGCAAAATGGGTCAGTTCGACCCGTTTTGCCCGTTGAAAACGGATCGGGATGAGCCAGCTCGTTAGGAGAAAAAAGGCCAGCCCGTATACCTGTGATTTGAAAAAAAAATGGCAATACATGTGATTCAAAATAGAACAGAAATGCATGCATTGAAGAGTAGTTTCACAAATAAAGCTCCTAACAAAGTAATCTGAACTAACTAATTTGACTGTCCAAGGAAATTACAAATTTTCCCTTAAAAGAAACAAAATAAAATCTAAAACAATGCTGAAATAGTGTTGCATGTATTATGTTCTGCTGCAACTCTTTTGGAACAATTGCAATCAACCTTCTCATTCAAAATTCACATTCCAGTAATCTGATTCCAACCCAACAAATCTGAACTCAATCCAACTTCTGTTAAAAAAAGGCAATTCAATAAGTGAGGATGCTTTATAATGAAAAGAAAATTCAATAAATTAGAAACAAATACCAATTGTCATTCTGTATCACTTCCAGGATCATTAGAGGCAGCACTGGAACAAGTCTCCTCTATTTTTTCTATCTTTGTCATTGTCTTCATAATCTTTAAACAAAATAAAGTAAACAAAAAATTACGATATAAAAAATTGTGTATAAGAAATAAAAAGGAACTGAAGACATCTATAATAAACAATTTACTATCACAAAAACCATGCTTCCAACTGGAAGTACAAATAATTGCCTCCACACTTGTTGACAACAAACAATTTCTATACTTATTAAGAATCCTAGAACCAATGATAAATGCTGATTCAGATGCGACAATAGTAATCAGGATGCTTAGCAAGTCCCTAGCCATCAAAGCAAGGTCTGGAAAACGTTCATTGTTACTCTTCCACCATTCAAGAACATCTATAGCTACTGAAAAATGAATATCCAATGTTGGCTCATCTAAATATGTATCAAGTTGATTCTTTCCCGTTTTAGCCACTAGTTGAAGTTTACGTTGTTGTAATTCCTAACACGATAAACAAAATAAAAGAATATTAATATGAACAATAATTATTATAAAATTAGAAGAAAGTAAATAACTTACATCAAATAGGTTTGGCTTCGTAGAAGATGAGAATAACGCATCACTCAGGGAACACTTTTGAGCATTTGAAGTTGAAGTCTTTGAAGAATATTGAGAGAATAAAATGTACAATTTGTCCTTTATCTTCTCCACCTTTTGTTCCCAACAAAGAGGGTCAACCTTTTCAAAGCCGAAACCCAATGTAACTAATTTCATCCTTGGGTCTAAAATTGCCCCAAATGCAAGAACAATACTGTATTCATCCCAATATTTGTCAAATTTCACCATCATCTTTTCAGCCATATTTCTTATAACTTCGTCTCCATCTTGCACACTCTCCATTAAAAGGCATTGAATTTTCCAAACTTGAAAAAAATACAAGTTGGATGTAGGATAACTCGAGCTAGACATCAAATTTGTAATTTCATAAAATGGGGACAAGAAAACAGTGATCTTTTATGCTCTTTTCCATGCCTCCTCAGATGGATAATACTTGTAATTCTCATCAACTAAGCGTAAATTTTCAAAAACCCGTTGGTATTTAACAGCACTTTGAAGCATAAAAAAGGTTGAGTTCCACCTTGTAGGAACATCTAGACACAATCCATTTGATGAATCAATGTTCCCTATTTGTTGAAGGCATTCTTTAAATTAATCATTCTCGCTTCAGAACCTCTAACATACTTTATGCTCTGTCTCATTTGATCAAGAGCATCACCAAGTACCTTCAACCCTTCTTGTACAATCAAATTTAAAATATGAGCAGAACAACGCACATGAAAGAACTCTCCACTACAAACCAATGAATTATTTAAAACCAACTGATTTTTAAAATTTTTCACCAATACATCATTGCCAGAAGCATTATCCAAGGTGATAGAAAATATTCGCTTTTCAATTTCCCAATTTCCCAATCATGCAAACATGCATTTATCTTCTTAGACAACTCAAATCCAGTGTGAGGTGGAGGGAAATGGAAAAAGTTAAGAATTTTGGTCCTCAACTTCCAATTTGAATCAACATAATGTGCTGTTAAACTTATATAACCTTCAGTAGTGCAAGATGTCCATAGATCAGAGGTTAAACAAATCCTACTTGTAATGTTATGCAACTCACCCTTTAACTTGATCTTTTCTCTCTTAAATATTCTCAATATGTCCTTCTTAATAGTATTCCTAGAAACAAGAATTGCTTCAGGATTCAAATAACTTATCCAAGTCCTAAGTTCGGGTACTCAACAAATTTGAATGGTAAGCCATGCCGAATAATTAAATTAGCACACAATTCACGAGACACCATTTGGTCTATTTTTTTGGCTTTCAATTTTCCTTGCATGTCCACCATCATTTGACCCACATCATCAAATCTACATTTGGTACACTTTTCAATATGACGCTTTAAATGGGAAGTCCCATATCTTGCACCCCCAATTATATATTTTTGGTTACACCCATTACACTTTGCCCTTTCTTTTCCATCCTCACAAACCCCAATCTTAGTAAAGAATTTCCAAACATCAGAGGATGATAACTTCTTCTTTTTCTTATTAGTTTCACCAGTTTTGTTATCCTCAGTCACACTATTGGTTACAGTATTTGGTTTTTCATGGATATAGGTTTGCTAACTGAATCATCCATTATTTTTATGAGGTTCCTATCACACAAAACCCAAACTGAAAAACTGAAGATGACATATACAATATAACACAACACAACACAACAATAGTAAGCATTACAATACGCACTGCCATAATCGAAAATTGTCCAAACCAAACTGATACAGTAATGCACTAAACAAATACCAATAGCAGAAATAAAGACCAATACGCAATGCCACCAACTCTCAATATTTTCCCATCTGAGCCTAAGCACGCAGGGCCGCCACCACCCAATTCCAAGGTACCAAACATATAACAATGGCAGAATTGAGAAATCGAAAAATATATAGCAGAAACAGAGACCAATCAGATTCAGCACAAACAATAATTCAATGTAATTGGCAGTAGCAGAAGAACACAACAATTAGGGCAGGAAGGGGAGTAGAAAATTCAAAATCACCATGGCAGTAGCAGAACCAGAAATTAGGGCACAAAGTGGAATCAAAAATTGAAAATCGGGAACGAACTTGCGTCGCCGTCAATCGTGATGATCGTTGCTCGCGTTGGTCGTTGTTCCACCGTCGGAGATTAGATGCGAAGTGGGAGAGATTGTTGTTCGCGTTGATCGTTGCTCGCGTCGGAGATTAGATGCGAAGTGGGTCACTGTATACTGTCGCCGTCTTCCTCCATGGCTCACGCCGTCGTCGTCGCCAGACTCCTGTGCGTAGTGGTCCAGTGGTGCGAGGTGGACCGGTGGTGCGTGCGTGGTGGTGTGCGTCTGGCTGAAGGAGAAAATGATTTGGGGCAAAAGAAAAGAAACTCTACGAAAGAAAATAAAACTTTTATCTCAAGGGCCAACCTTTCATCACACACGGGTCAGCCTTTCATCACACACAAGCCAGCCTTTCATTAATTTTTTTTCATACACGCGTTACGGGCCAGCCTGCGGCTAGCCCGTCATGCAGCCTGACCTATTGACGGGCCAAATTGGCCAGGTTAGAACGGGCCACGAGTTAAAAATTCTGACCCAACCCGTTCCTTTAATAACGGGCTGACGGGCTGGCCCGTTGGGCTCAGCCCGTATTGCCACCCCTAGTTTCATATAGATGCTTGGGAAGTTAGCATTATTTGTTGATAAGCCAACTTTTAATGGTTGCTTCCTTTTTCCCAATTTTTGGTTTGTATGGTGGAAGCTGCAAAATGCTTCAAAACTGTCTTGGTGGTATCTTTTCAGATTTCAACAAATCATAATGTCATATTAGAAGAATTTTGTTGTGGAATAGCTCACAAATTCACAATTCACAAAGAATAGTCTACCACACATATAACTTAAATAGAGCACAAACCAAGTGCTGGAAACAAAAGAAGAAGGTACACAAGAGAAAACAAGAAGAACAAGTACAAACAAGATTGATTTGGTTCAATCGAAGTGTCTATGGATTTTAATCCATGTCCATGGAAAAAAAAATACTATCATAAAGATTAAAACTTAAGAAGTTCCTCTCCATAATAAACTCTTGCACAAGACAAGAAAGATAACCTAATACAAAGGTTATGAGGTCCTATTTATAGTGCAATTTTGTTATAAATTGGCCAAACATGAGACACACCTACACTCTGATCTTAAGACACGTGAATAATTCTCTTAATACTGAACTGGTTAATCGCTAGACGATACCCAATAGGACGAAACACACAAATCATACATGCTTCAATAAACTATACAAGACTAGTCTTCTCATCTTCATGTAATATATGTCATGTCAGAACTAGAGAAGCAATAAGATTTCAAAGTTTATTCTTTATTGGATTTGCTTGAGTGGATTGTAGATTGCATTCTTAAGTGTACTAGATCTAGAGTTGCTCAAATGTGTACCTGTTTGAGGAACAAAACCAAAAGTGACGATTCAAACCTTTAGTAAAAATAGTATGATACACGATTCGCATTGCACGATACGATACAATTCACAACCCCACGATTTGAAAGACAATATCTCAAAGATGATCATCCTGCATCAAGTCAAGTTGTCCAACATCTCTAACACCTCTGAGTGATTCCATCTAATTGGGTATATATAAAGGTGGACTGACGCTCTCTTTTGCAGTCCTGTATTTGTTTTCTAAATGCTGCTCTAATTGCTTTACTATTGGTTCAACTTCATGCAACTTTCAAGTCAGTTTTATGTCTTTCCATACACCTTTATGCTAATGTCATTAACTTGACCATCTAAAGTGTGTACCTGCATTATGATGGTTTCTTTATTTTAGGTTCAACACCAACAACTTTGAGGTACTCATCCTTTGTTAACCTGATTCCTTATTCTTCTTATAAGAATCTTTGATTAGGATTGAGATGGTTATGATGGAATGGAATCCCTTTGTGCCTTCTTCCGCTACTGCCAATACTATTCTGTTCCCTTTGTGATATGAATCGCATCATAACCCAAATGGAGAAGACTAATATACCAATTTGCTGCAGTTTCTTTTATTTAAATAAGGGTCCAATGCTTTGCAAAATTGACTGACCAAATTGTGTTTTGGCTTAACAAATTAATGGATTTTAGTTTTGCTTTATTTTCAAGTTGTAATAAAGGCCCATTTGACAATTGAAGAACCAGTCTTTGGAAGACCAAGAAGACCTTTGCTGAATGCTTGTGGGTAACTTTTGTTTGCCTTAATTTCAGTTACCATCAATATCTAATGGATCATTATTAGTTTGAGTGGATCATTAATAGCTTTAAGTGGACTGTAACTGTAATTTATATGTCTTTTGTAATTTTAGTGGTTAAAGCTTCTATATAAACTGAACCATTTTATCAATGAAAACAAGTTAAGTTTTGTTCAGAAATTCTATTTTCTATCTAATAGTGAGAATGATTCTCCTAGTTCTTGAGTGTTTCAAGAACCCTTGGCTGTATCAAAGGATTTTTTCATTCTTTCTGTGTTGCCTCCTTTGGAAAGAGTGATTCTTTCCTTCTACTTTTAAATTCACCTCTTATTTCTTTCTTCTTCACCCAATTTTCAAAATGAATACCTAATTCTGCCAAAAAAAAAATCTCATGGTCATAACTGGTTCTAACCCTAAAGATCCTAAGTAAACCCTTGTGCAATGAGATTCGCATCATTTGGTATTAAGAGCCTGACTCTAGGTTTGGAATAATAATGGAAGTTTACTATACAAGGTGTTTAATCAAAGGCTGTCCATATTTAGTTGCATACGATTATGGAAGCGACAACAATGTTGTGAGCCAAAGATTGGTGGAAAAACTCTAGTTACCGACAAACGTTCATCCAAATCAAGCATGGATCAAATTCGATACAGGGAAATGTGTGAAAGAAGTATTATGTGGTATCGCTCACATGGATTCTTGTCATCTTCTTTTGGGATGGTCATGATTTCGTTTTAAAACACTCAATCTTGATGAACGTTAGCTTGATTTGAGGCATGAGGGACATAAAATTAAGTTGAAGTTTATGACATCAAGACAGGTCAGTAAGGATCAACACCGGCTGAAGGAGAAAATAGAAAATGAAAGAATAGAAAAAAAAGCAATAGAGAGTGAAGAAAGAAGGGAAAATGAAGAAAAAGAAAAGGAAGTAGAGAAAAAAGGACGAAAAATTTATTTGTCAATGATTGTTCTTCTACAGTTTGTGATGTCATTTTACAGGAACAAAATGATAGGAATGTTAATGCAATACATCAACTTCCATGTTTGAAAATGAAGCTTGTTCATAGTTCTTTATTATGCATCTAGTTCGCTGATGAAAAACAAAGTCTTCAATCACAATGCATGGAGTTATTTGTTGTTACATATAAAGCTGGGGTAGTGTTGGCAAAAGAGGTGGTCCACGGATTGCAACCATTGGAAAGGAACAAATATGAATTTATTCAATTTATATTTCACCCTAGAGGAAGAGAATTAGTTTCAAGTTGTGGAAAAATAAAGTCCTTTACAAGGACATAATAAACTTATATTAAAACTAGAAGAAAAATAAAGTCTTAAGATTCGAGACAAATCTTCTCGAAGAAGGAGGGTATGATATAAATCGTGTCATGACCCAAATGGAGAAAGATCAATATACTAATTTCTTGCAGTTTCTTTTATTTAAATAAGGGCCCAATGCTTTGCAAAATTTACTAACCAAATTGTGTCTTGGCTTAACAAATCAATGGGCTTCAGTTTTTCTTTATTTTCAAGTTGTAATAAAGACTCATTTGACAACAAAAGAACGAGCCTTTGGAAGACCAAGAGGACCCTTGCTGAATACTTGTGGGTGACTTTTGGTTGCCTTAATTTTAGTTACAATTAGTATTTAAGTAGTGGATCATTATTAACTTGAATGAATCATTAATAGCTTTAAGTGGGTTGTAATTGAAATTTATGTGTCTTTTGTAATTTCAGTGGTTAAAACTTCTATATAAGCTGAACCATTTTATCAATGAAAACAAGTTGAGTTTTATTTAGAAAATATTAGAGTTTTATCTCTTCTATCTTAGTGAGAGTGATTCTCCTAAGTTCTTGAGTGATTCAAGAATCCCTGAGTTTTATCAAAGGTCTTTTATCCCTTTGTGTGTTTAAACTCTAAGGCTTATCTTCCATTCTTGGAAGTGTGACGTCTATTAATTTCCGCTCCATCTTCTTATCTATTTCCATTTTCTCGTTTTAAATAATTTATCAGTTTTCTTGCTTATTAGCATTCCAATATAGATAGATTCATAAAACGATCTACCCTTCTGGATTCACATCACTTTGTGACGTGCATATTCCAGAACACTATTTGTTTGAGATACAAAAAAGTTAAAGAATGAATGGAACATAATAACACATGCAAATGGAACATAATAACACATGCAATTAAAAGGTGAAATAGTATTCGTATCCATTAAGATATAAAGTTTGCTAGAAATGAAAAGTTTAATAAACAAAGGTGTGCAAATGCATCATTTGTAACGAACCAATTATAGATACTACATAATAAAATCAAGCACACAGTTCACAATAGATACATAATTATATCATGTACAGTCCCCATATGAAAGATTTTCCAAAAGAGTATTTCAAAAGAAATTAAAGATAAAACTTACATAATATATATATATATATATATATATATATATATAATATTTTTTCACATTTTACACATTATACTCAAACATCACAATCTAAAGTGCATATCACAAACAAAGGCCTCATGGCTTACTTATACGCACTAAACATCTGACTTTACTTCCGTAAGAGAAGTGTATTAAGTAGAATTTGAGATCACGCACCTGCCATCACTTACCCCTACCTCTCAAGAGCTAGGCTATATCATTGTCAGGCCACATCGCTAACAAAGAGTATGACAGAGTAAATTCTATATTTGTGAGATTCAATCTCTTGTTGAATCGACGTATAAGAATATCTTTGACTCTTACAACTAAATATTTTTTCTATGTCATTCTAATACTAGTAGAGTCACTAGCAGAGTCAATATAATCTCATTTGAACTTTATTGTTAATACACTTTGCACATCACCACACATTGTACTATTCCTACACTAGGAATCACTACATTCTCATTCCACATAATTCATACCCATACACATCATACAACATATAAATTAAACACACGATTTATACATTCATAAATAATATGATCGTTTCGACAATGAATATCTCAATTGGTGAGTATCAACTAAAGTGATACTCAACCCAACGACTACATTACTTGCCTAGCGAAAATATGCCATTGATGCTCTCTATTTTTACATAAAACTCCCTCACTCAGTGAAGTGCAGGCTCGCTCAGCTAGAGAATACTAGGACTAAATTCTTTAAAATTCGCCCGGTGAAAATCCTTTCAACCAGCGAATCAAGCACACACCTTGCTCTCAGGTTTTTGATATTTTAATTTTCGCTCAACCACTCTTATTCGCTCAACCGATGAAAATCCTTTCACCCAGCAAGTCAAGCACACACCTTGCTCTCGGGTTTTGATATTTTAATTTTCGCTGAACCACTCTTATTCACTTAGCAAACATACCTCTTGACACCGCTCTTAACAAGCTCGTCCAACGAGTGGTAGTTCGCCCAACAAGTGGTAGTTCGCCCAACGAGTAAAAATGTTAGAGCTCTCTAGAATCCTGATTATGCATTCTCGCTTAGTGAGCCACATGCTCACACAATGAGTCTGCACAATTTTGCAGAACCAGTTCTGATAGTTGTGCTCCTAACCAATCTATCTAGGCATTTCATTCATATTTTAGATGAAAACACACATTATAATAATCAATACCTCAAACAAATCTAGGAAGGTCATATAACCAATAAGAATCACCATTAATCCAAAAAGAGTTCTGAACACATACTAAACATCATTACATATTCAATCTTATAGAAACATCATTTTAAACCAGATTTGAACACAATATAGCATCATATTCCACTATCCCATAAATCTTGTTGGAAGTTCCATACCGACTAGAGATAAATCCAATTTAGAGTATATAAGTGGGTGCAAACCTCACCCTATAAGTCAGTTTTGTGGAGTTGAGTTTGGCTTAAAGTTCACTGCTTAACATGGTATCAAAGTTATGGTTTAGTTCCTATGCTAGTGAAATTTGATGTTTGTTGGGTCTATTGCTCCACCTGCTATCAGACCATTATCGGACCACCCATTAATATCTAGTTCCTCGCTCGAGATGTATATAGCTCTATCTGATGGGGGTGTTGGAAGTCCCATATCGACTATAGATAAAATAAAGACAATTTAGAGTATATAAGTTGGAGCAAACCTTATTTTACAAGCCAATTTTATGTGGTTGAGTTAGGCTTAAATTCCACTTCTTAACAAATCTCAACACCTAGCAATAGTATTTAAATCTAAACTAGCTTCCCTTACCTGGTGTAAAAAACACCATAGAGCTTTAAACTCAGAGGATACTTTAGCTACCTACACAAACATCAGATCAAAGAACAAAGCATATTGCCACGATCACAACTAAGCAAATATTCACTTTGAGCAAATTTGAGGTGCATGCATGGTCCATATAGCCATTTGCACCTTAAAATGCTTCTAAAAGTAAAGAAAAAGTGAACTTTTTATGTTTTCAATTCTGATCAGACATATATGTAGGGTTCTCTAATGTGACACCATTGGTGGTTCTTGATTGTTGAACAAATGATCGGTTGAGTCAGAAACATAGAGAGAAGGTAGAGGAAATTTTAAAGGTAGTTTTAGAGAGATACAAAGTTTTTATACTATTATTATAATACTATTTATAGTTCAACCTTTTAATAATAAAATAATCGAGTATCATCTTTTAAAGCTATATCCATTACTTTTTATCCCCTTTTCTAGATCCTTAAATCATCATTGTAGCATTGTGCAACAAAGAGAGACATATAATATTTTGGTGGGATCGATCAAAATCTTATCCCTCTCTATTCCTGCTTACTCAACTCTTTGAGAAGGACCAGGAGATAATATGAGAAAGTCAAAAAGACTAAAAATAGACTCCAACTTAAAGAATTTCTTATCATTTAAGTAACAAAAATTGAAAATTTCAAGAACTAGTAGAATCCTGAATTGAACACTAGTTATTATTAAGAAGAAAGATGCAAAAGACAATATAAACCTTTTTTTGAAGATAAATGCCCTACCTTCACTCTTTCATATGAATTAACCTTTAGTCTTTCTCATGTCATCAAGTATACCATTTATATGTGTTTAGGGTTTTAGCTCTTGTGATCTACATTTGTATATTAAAAGGACAAGCTAAATTGGAGAAAGCCTTTGGAATTTTGTTGAAGAAATTGGTATCATTGTTGATGATTGAAGTTGATAAGCTACAGAGGCAGATAATCTCAATAGTTCTTTTTGTGCTTTCTAATTTCTATTTAAGGTTTGTGTTTTACGTTTCACACATTATTTGTTGAGTATAAATAACGTCCCATTTTGTGTTGTGTTTTCATGATTTAATATTTGGAAATTTACCCTTCAAGGAAAACTAAGAACACATTCAACTTTCAACATTGTAGGGGTAATTACTGAGCTGAGATAATGAGTTATCAACTTAGCATATAAACTAGGGGTGATCATGGATTGGATTTTTAATAATCCAATCCACATCCATTTTGGATCCAAATAATTGGATTAGATTTTTGATCCAAATCCATTTTTTCAGAAAAAGTAGATTAGATGTTTTTAAAATCCAGATCCAAATATTTGGATCAAGTTTAAAATTCAGATCCAAATATTTGGATCAAGTTCAAAATCCAAAATCCATTTTTCATAAAATAAATTTAAATTAAATTTTCTAAAACTTGTGTCCATAGGGTCGACACCATAGAATTTGACAGATTTTTTGTCGGGGCCAACGAGGCCAAATTTCAGCATGGAATGGATTTGGCTGACTTTCGGTCAAGGCTGACTAAATTTTGGTCGAGCTCAACTTGGTCGAATTCTACCAAATTTTGGCTGGGTCGACTCGGCCGAATTTTGGCTAGGGTCGACTTGGCCAAATTCGAACGAATTTCGGTCGGGGACGACATGAGAAAATTTTGGCCAAGGTCGACTCGACAAAATTTCAGTTGAGATCGACTTGACTGGATTCGACCGAATTTCGGCCAAGGCCGATTTTGCCTAATACGACCAAATTTTGGCCAGAGCAGACTTGGCCAAATATTGCCACATTTGGGCTAGGGCCTGATCAGTCAAATTTCGGTCAAGGTTGACTCCACTAAATTTGTCAACTGGAACCGACTCGACTGAATATGGCAAATTTTTGATCACGACCGACTTAGTTGAATACAGTCAAATTTCGTTTGGGACTTACTCGACCGAATACAGCTAAATTTGGGCTAGGACCGACTCGACCAAATTTTGGTCATGACCAACTCGACGGAATTCGACTAAATTTAGATAAGGACCGACTCGCCTGAATATGTCCAAATTTCTGTCGCGATCGACTCTGCCGAATATGACCAAATTCAGGCTAGGACTAACTTGGTTAAAATTTGGTCGAGGCTAACACAACCGAATTTTGACTGGAGCCGACTCGACTGAATTCGGCCGAATTTTGGTCATGGCCGACTCGGTTGAATACAACCAAATTTTGATCATGACCGACTCATTTGAATACCGTCAAATTTTATCCAAGGCTGTCTCAACCGAATACGACCAAATTTGGTCCAGGGCCGACTCGGCCAAATCTCAATTGGGGCCAACTCGATTGAATTCGATTGAATATTGACTAGAGTCAACTAGGCTGAATACAACCAAATTTTGGTGGCGATTGTCTCGGTCGAATACGGTCAAATTTTGTCTAGGTCGGCTCAGCCCAATGCAATCAAATTTGGGTCGGGGTGAACTCAACCAAATACTTCTAAATTTTGTCCAGGACCAGTTGGGCCAAATTTCGACCGGTACCAACTTGACTGAATTTGGCCGAATTCGGCCAAATTTCGTATAGGGTCATACTAACTCAATCAAATACGACTAAATTTGGGCTAGTCTGTCTCAAGCTTTAGCCTAACCTAACCAAAAATATAAATTGAAAATTTGGATTGGATATTTTGGATAATCCATTTTGAAAATTTAGATTTAGAGAATGGATATTCAATCCATAAAATATATAAAATATAGATCATATTGATATCCAGATCTAATAAAATAGATTTTAAATGGATTAGATTTTAATAAATTGGATATTAAATGGATTGGATCAGAGAAAAAATGGATTGGATCATGAAAATTGAATTTTTTGTCCACCCTTGATATAAACCTCCACCACATCCCTTAGAACAAGCGTGGAGACCAGCATAACAAGGGAGTTTGGAATCTGGACACCGACAAATCTGTCATAGGTAATATGAAAGGGTAAGATGAACAAAAGTCATTAGAGAGAAATCTAAAACCACATTGTTAAATAAAATTAGTCAGTTTAAGGAGTAAAGGAGTATAACTTATATGCATATGTAAGGTTAGGCTAAGGTCATAAAGTGGTTGGATGATGCCAACTAGAAGCGTAGAAATGCTAAGAGCTAGTGGTAGTAGAGGTAACCCTCAACTTTTCGGCATTAGGAACATTGGAAATATGGTGAGGCTAGCTGCTGTAAATTTAATTTACTAAATTGAAAAACAAGAGCACAATTGTGTAGGCAGCGATCAAAATTTGTTGCACATTAACACTTGGCTAATGAAGGATTAAGAGGAGATTAAATTTTTATCTGCAAGATAGCAGGACTCCATATGTGTAGATTTAGGATAATTATGTTGACAGATGTAGTCTATGACAATTGCAAACTGAAAAAGTTTCATTATGGTAGTTCTGTATGTCTCTTCATTACAATTGGGTTGTTAATGCCCCCTTTTTTATTATGCTGCTTTTGTATAAGGAGGACTATATTGTTGATGCTTGAATGCGAAACTATATTTTGAAGCATGTGGATTAACCCTTAGAGTAGAAGTTGTCAAATTCAATTTTTCTTTTTACAATTATATATATTACTGCACATAAATGACTAAATTTACTACAAAGGACATTTAGTTGTCTTTCCATGCTTCTATCTTTGCATACTTTACTCTGATCGGAAAACTCGAGTCAACCACGTGAACTTCAATAATAAATTGTATCAAATGTAAAATATTGTTTAATAAACTTGGGCTAGTTTGGATTAACTTCTCCGTAGCTGAAATGCAAGCTAAAATCAACTTGTCACCTCAACTTTTGGACTAGTTAAGCGGGAAAACTTGTATAAATGTTAAATTGCATAGAGAAACTCAATTCATTTTACATTTTTACCATTTTATTTTCTTCAATAGTTTTGCATGACCATGTTTATTTGAACAACACTTTAATCAATGAAGTGACTAGAACTTTTAGCAAACTGACTAAGCAACTAATTGCCTTTTTCTTAGGCTTTTATCTCAACCATGATTCTCTCACTCTTTTCTTTTCTAATTAGATCAGGCTTCCTAACACAAGGAATCAAATAGAATACTTAGATTTCTAGTATATAATATGTATCATTGACTTGCTTTCTTGGATTGGGTTCTCTTGCTAGATCTGACCATAGTTGTTAAGGGAGACACATTTCAAGTTTCAAACAATTTAAATGTCTTCGATAACTTGCCAGTTCTCTTGGATGCTTTCTAGTTCTTCACCGGTATTGATAGCTAATGATAAAAGTACTAGTGTGTGACATGCTAATTTTTCTCAAATCCCTTCCCAGATCTCTTTGAAAAGCATTTGTTCTTCATTGAGGACCAATCCAAACAAATAGGTCCAAGTTGAAAACTTGCATTTGATTTCTTTGACGAAACAAGGGAAGCTTGGAGTAGAGAAGTGCATGAATTCATTGAGAGAATGGATAGAGAGGGTATTTCCATTAATCCCCAATCTTATGAATATCTCTTTAAAATGTTTGGAATGCTTAGAGCATTGTTTGATGGAAAATTATTTCATAATAGAATGCAAAGATTCTCCAACAACAATAGATTAATTGACAATTGCATCCTCCAAATACACTACAGATTTAAGTGAACCTTAGGCTACACAAACATATAGGAATGTCTGTTGCTTCCATCTGTCAAGATGACATGTGCTCAAGATTAATCTAGATCAAGATCTTGAGTTATGAGCTAAAGTTGCTTTCTTCAATAACTCCCTAATACGAGCATTGTCAATTCTGAAAAAAAATATTATCTATTCGTACAGTCGTGCATTTAGACAAATTCAAATAAAGATATACCGCTTAAAAAAACCATAGTTTCAACTAGTTACCTAGATGTTATGTAAAGAAGAAAATAGTATTTATTGATGTATTTAATGCATGATTAATAATCAAACTCATCATACCTAAGAATGATATTCGAAAGAGTTCAAGTTGATCAACAACTAAAAAAGGATCGTAACTCTTTCAAGTATATATAAAGTCATTTAAGAAGAAGAAGAAAGAAAGAGACCACGTTGTATATTGCGAAAACACCGCTAAAATTTCTTTGTCATTATCCAAGAGTCGTTGTTTGACAAATAATACTTAGTTATTAGGTAGGAGTGACTATTATGCAAAGAATACACAACTAAGCCAGAAGTGACTTATTGAAAAAAAATGCTTGATTCTATAAAAGTGATGTGTTAAAAGGATACTTAAACAATGTCAACCAGAAGCTATTGCAATCCAAAAAGAAATAAAATTCAAGGGGTTAGTTTAGAGTGATTACAAGTTCAAATAGTATTCAAGGGATTAGTCAGTAATGGTTAGAGCTTAAACAATAATCAATGGGTTAGCCAAGAGTGACTACAAATCCAAAAAATACTCGATGGGTAAGCTAGGAATGACTATGAGCCGAAAAAGAGTGGGGGCTTCTTCCTGCACCTCCAATGCCTTCTTCAATACCCCCAAAGCTGAGCAAAAATGACAATTAAGTCCATACCTACCAAAGTAGCTAAGGACTTTAAAAAAAATATATTGAAGCATGCTTTTTAACGGATATCTACACCTCTAAAATTTCTCACATTTTCAACTCTGCTCCCCAACCTCGTTTGTACGAACATTGTTATTTTCTGATACATTTTTCTATTCATTAGCATTGTGGTCCCTGCACTGTGGTCCGTGAAAAACTCAATCGTGGTCCCCTTTCCCACTTACCAGTGTAGGACTCCTTTGTGTTGGTATCAAGATGGAGAGGCAGTGTTGGTTGGACCTGAGTTGTTGGAGCAGACTAATGAGAAAGTGAGAATGGTGAGAGATAGGATGCAAGCCTCTTCGAGTAGGCAGAAGGCCTATGCAGACCACAGGAGGAGACCCTTGGAATTCGCGGTTGGAGATCATGTATTCTTGAGGGTGACTCGGACCACTGGTGTGGGAAGGGCTTTCGCTTGAGAAAGCTTTCTCCTAAGTTCCTTGGCCCTTATCAGATCTCGAGGAGGATTGGGCCGGTGGCTTACGAGATTGCTTTGCCTCCTCAGTTGGCAAATCTCCATATCTGGTATTCCACGTGTCATAGTTGAGGAAATACGTGTTTGATCCGTCTCATGTGTTGGAAGCAGAGGATGTACAAATCAGGGAGGATCTTGCTGTGGAGGTACCACTAGTTTCTTTGGAGCATAGTCAAGTGGAGGAACGTCGAGGAAAAATAGTCAGCCTAGTCAAAGTCATTTGGGATCGGAGGACAGGTGACTCCACTTGGGAGTTGGAGGAGGATATGAGAAAGTCTCATCCACATCTGTTTACCTAGTAAGTTTTCATTTTCGAGGTCGAAAATTTTTGTTGTTGGGGAGAATGTAAGGCCCTTTTATTTCAGCCCCAATATTTAAGGGTTGCCCCAAAATCTAATGGGCCTAAGGGCTGGGCTATAGGGTGTCCAAGGCCCTAAGGCAGCCAAACCCTTCTCACTTCTGTCATTCTTGCAAAAATAGTACACTCACACTCTTCTTTTCTCTCCTTAGAGCTCTGCTAGGGTTTAACCCTAATCTCGATCTAGTGAGCTCAGTCCCGTTTTCTTGCTTAGTGTAAGTATTCTATAGCTCATACCTCCCTTTTCCATTCGTATGTTCGTATTTCCAGTTAGGGTTTCGTAGTAAGCTTGTTTTAAAACTCGCTCCGCTATTCTTTTTCCAGCTCGTTAATATGTTCCTGGAGTTTTTGTGTTTCGTTGTTGGTGTCAAACTCTTCTGCTAGCTCTTTCCAGGTAAGGGAAGCTACGGTTCACATTTGAATGTGTTTCTGCTGTGTTTTTAGTTCTGTTTTGTGCTCTTGGGTGATTTTATGGCCTTTAAGTTTCTATAAATATATACTATGCCTTGCTCTGGTTGATTTTTATGCTGGCTTGCACGAACAGTGGCAGAGATCTGATAATCTTGCCCAAGCGAGTGGATCTCGCCTAAGCGAGAGTATTAGAAAACCCACCCAGGTGTTGCGCGAGCTGTCGATTAGGCGGCGAGCTCCTGTCTTGAGCGAGAGCCCATCTCGCTCAGACGAGGAGGTCTCGCCTAAGCGAGAGGACACGGAATCCATTGTTCCCCTCTTCTCGAGCCCTCGCCTAGGAGAAAGGAGCTCGCTTGAGCAAGAGACCCTTTCGCCTGAGCGAGACCTTCTTGCCTAAGCGAGGAGCCGGGCAAGGGTGCATTCTTATTTTGTGGTTTCTCTGTTCTTGGATGTTTGGCACATGATTGATTGGATTATTATGTTAGAAGCATGAGATGAATAAATATGCACGAGTGAAATGGCTTATGGGTTGTGAATGATAAGTTTAATATGATCTTGGCATGTGACTTGTATGGGATGATTGGTTATCAAAGTGGCATGATTTTGGCATGATAAATGATTCTATATTGATTGTTGGAAGCATGATGATGGTTTGGTTAGGGCGTAATTCCAAATAGTTTCGTGGTGGTGCCTCATTGGTTAGGGCGTAATTCCATGAGCCTCTAGGTGAGACCTCATGGTGGTGTCTCAGTTGGTCGGGACGTAATTCCATGACCCCTATTAGTGGGAGTTCATGGTGATGCCCCATCTATATAATTTAGTAAGGATTCAAAGTAAGGATTACATCTTGATACTCTAAAGAGTCAGTTAGTCTCACATAGAGCGTATTGAGTCGAGTGGTGAGAGTATCAGGAGGCCTGAAAAACTTTAAGGGCTAACCTTGTGTGTGGGAGAAGGAAACACTATAACAATTAGCTCGGTAGAGCAGTAAAGACCACCACAAGTGCAAGCATCCGCTGAATCCGACTGATTATATGTATCCGGATGAGTCGTGTATGAGTCTTAGTGTATTGTGTACAAGTCATAACATGATTGGTTGACATATGCATCTTGAACTGTGAAATTGTATGTTACTTGTATGATAAACAATTTTCTACTCTAGCTTACCCTTTTGTTTGTTGTATATTCTGTTTGTGTGGTTTTCTCTCTTTGCGATGATCATCAATTTATTGATGTGAGCAGATGCGAAGAATCCTCGTGGTCAACAGGAAGATGGTGATTCTACTGCATAGCCTGTCTTCGCTGGATTCCGTTTAATTGGACTTTCTCTTATGGCTATGACCCATGTATTGACTTTTCTTTTAATCTCAATTTGATCACTGTTGAACTTCGTACTCTGTCTTGTTTGACATCGTGGTATGCCTTGGATATTATAAGAAATAATATTTATACTTCAGGACCACCAATTGTAAACGTGGGGGAACTGGGAAAGAAGAGAGGCAGGGAGAAACGTTGCGGATGTGAGGAGGCAGCGAGGTCAAAAATTGGGAGTGGAATTGCACATTAAATAGAGTGAAAAATAGGAAAGAGAAATTTAATTATACTTTAACGTAATTAATAGAGGATAATTTGGTAATTTTGTATTTATTGGAATTATTAAAGAAGGCATGGGAGGGTGCAAGGAGAAGCCGCAAAAGAGTTAGTCATGAGTGATTATAAACCCAACTAATACTTGTTTGTACTAATGTTTGCTGAGTAAAACTCTATTTTTGATGAGAATTGGATGTATCATGCGTTGTTAGACAATATGACAATATCTTATATATTTTTTTTCTTATTTCTTTGCATTACATGTATTATCTGCACTAATTTGGAGATGAGAGTTATTGTGAGAACGTTTTTAAAAAGCTCTAAACAGGTAAATTGGTTCAATTATAAGTTAATCCGGTTACAATCAATCAAATGTAATATAGGATACAAAGTAATTAAGTGACTGATTGTGATACAAATTGTTTGAATATTCATTATTAAACAATATTGACAACTTTTTAAAATAATTAAAATACAATTCAACACCCTTATTTACAATTAACTGTGTTTTCTCCCGTTTTTGCCGATCCTTAATAAAATTGATTGTTATAAATACTAAAATGAATCTATTGATTTAATACTCAATAACATCGTCAGATAAAGTAAGGACTGGACTAATAATCAAATTTTATTAATCAAGTACTTACATTCAATAAGACTTCAAAAATTTATAAGACAATTCAACCAAACGAAAAATATACATTAAATTCTTTTTACTCAATATTGATAAAATACATTCATATTACAACCTAAAGTAATAATATTTTAATTATATTTATATTATTTTTTAATTTAAAATTTTAATATATATTATTGTATTATTGAAAGAAGATTGTCAAATATATTTATTTTTAACAAGGGTGTCAAATTACTATTTCTCATTATGATTTTTCAAACTCTATTGATTTGAGATATTTTATTCAAATTTATTTTTAAACTTCTCAAATTTCTAAGTCCAAAAGTAGAAATGACAATGTGGACTCATCTGTCTGGTTTTGATTCGTTCTGCATTTGGCACGTACAAAATGGATTGAGATGGTCTGCTTCACATAAGAAATGTGGATAAATTTCTTTGGTCCGTCCATCATAATGTTTAGTCCATGGGCAACCGTGACCTGCATGAAAAAAATATTTATTTTGTATTTTATTCAACAAGTAAAATTTTAATAACCTTATTTTTATTTAATTAAATTAGTAAAAGTAAAAGAAAAATTATGTAAGTCTATTTATAAAAAAATAAATAATATTCAAATTTTATAATTCCTAATTTTTAAGTATAAGTAGGTTGAAAATAAAAATAACTTTGATATAAATTAAAACAAAAGAAGAAATTAGAACAATAAATATATTTTTGAATGGACTAGAGAAAAAAAAAATCTAATTAACAACTTGCTTATAAAAGACTCAATGTATTGTGTCACCATATTTTAGAATATTAAGCCAATACGGATGGGTCCATCGTTAGCCCATAGTTGACCGCGAGAGTTAAACAGAAAGAGTCTAAATGGACCAACGGGCTAAAATACCAAGTACACAAAAAATCAAGGCTAGCCGCACACTTTTTCTTATTTGGCCCAAACCACCATCCCTGTCCACAGGACCAGAAATTCATTGAAGTTCACATGCTCAAAAACTCATCCTCAAGTCCAAAAGTTCAAAAGGCAACAAAACATATACCTATTACTAATTAGCTAATAAACAAATTTGCGTCTAACTAACTAACTATCATGTTCAGTTGAAATATCTCTAACATCACCATATTTAGCCAGCATCAGAAGTCTCGTAGTTCTTGTTCTCCCATGTACACATCGTACCAAAAGTTGACATTATCGTAAGCACTTGACGCATGCACCCCATTGGAAGTGAACAACGGAGAGAGTGAAGATTGGAAGTCCCGGTGAGCGGCGTTACCAGGTGAGAGAACTTGAGACCAGAAATCATCATCGAGCGATTCAGTCTTCACGGGCAACCGAAGTTGATGATCAATAGCAGTAGCGCAGTTGTGGTCTCTGCTGTCACTGGTGGTAGAAGTGGTGAGGGTTGACACGTCAGTGCTTGCACACTGTGGAGATGACAGTGCCTTTTTTTCCTCTGTCACGGGTTGTTGTTGTTCTTGTTTGGGAATTTGTGTGCTGACCAAGGACAGCTTTTGTTTCGTGTCTTTGTCTTGTTGGGACACCCTCTTCTTCAAGTGGGTGTTCCACACGTTCTTTATTTCGTTGTCTGTTCTACCTGGTAACTTTCCTGCTATGGCTGACCATCTGCACTTTACGTTTTCATATATCAATGTTCATTACTGCATCACAAACACTTTTTTTTTTTTTTGCTCTCACACCTCTGTCACTTAATTTTATTTTTTACGGTTTCATCAGCATGCATACATCATGTTAATTTCGTGCAAGAGAACAACAAACAGAATAATTCAATAAAATTTAGATCTTTAAAATAATGTTTAAATCTTAAAAGATTAAATTGATTTCTGTTCTTCTTACTCGTGCAGTGCACAGTTTTTCGAGTCAGACCATCGTTCTTATCACCTCTAACCATGGTAAAATAAGATTACTTTAGTTCAGACAATTAAAATAAACTTTAAATCCAATAAACCCCAGTTTTGATATTTTAGGAATTTTTTTAATCTAAATGAAATCAATCAAATTGAAGTGAACAAAACTCAACCAACTCAACCTGTTTTCCATAAAAAAAAAATCACACCCATCTAAATTTTTATGGATGAGTCTTTAGAAAGAGAACACCCAAAAAATAAAAATAAAACTCGATATCAATTTCAATGAAATATTTCAGGTTTCAACCCAAAATCAGTAATAATATACTCTTTAAGATAAAAAAATAAAAGAAAAATAACCTGTTTCCCAGCTTTTCATGCAACTGGATTATCTTGTCTTCTTCTTCTCTTGTAAAATTGCCTCGTTTAATATCTGGCCTAAGATAATTTATCCACCTGAGTCTGCAACTCTTTCCACATCTCGAAAGCCCTATTGATTAAATTGAGGGATAAGAAAACAACGACAACAACATTAAACCAAACTGAGATTTGATTGAATAAGAAAGCAGTACCAGCTTGTCTGGGTAGAGCATGCCAATTTTTGTGACCATATGTGTTGATATGATTGATGAGAATGCGATCTTCCTCAGGACTCCAAAACCCTTTGTTCAATCCCAATCTCTCACAGCAAGGAATTCTTCCCATTTTTTCTGTCCCTGTTTCTCCACACACCAAATCAACAATCACTCTTCTCTCTTTCCTTTAAACTTCAACTCAGAACCAGCCAGCCAAAACAACAAAATTAAATTAACGTTGAATGTTGAGCCTAACCTCAGACACATGTTATATACTTCTGTACACTGCAATGCATTATTAATGTTTTTAATGTTATAAAACTATGGGTAATTAATAATTTCAATAAAAAATTATTAAAATTAAACACAAGTTGTATTGAACAGTCTGATGCTAATTTTTTTTAGGGAAAGAGGAATTTGCATTTATGGCAATAATAGCTTATTCACTGGCTGAATGATGCTTTTCCCTTCCAGAAGAATCACTCCCATCAAAAATTTATTTCCATAAAAGAGTTCACTCAATAATTTACATAAAAAAATTATTATTAAGAAACGGTAATTATTATAAGATTTAATGTCTGGACATATATAGCCGGATGATAAATAAATTTGTTATGTGGTTATTGTTTTCATTTTTTTTTTTAACTAAGAATCCTTATATTGATTGAATATGATTATGGGTATGAGAAATACTAAACTTTTTTAATTGAATACACAAATGAATATACACATCTCTCTCGTTCTCGTTCTCATACCCGCCAACCATAGTACCCATCTCTATCATATCTCCATCTTCATTTAAATTATTACAATACTTATGATCTATTAAAT